>Ga0233438_10000988_pt1 | contig 33321 bp, 28 predicted proteins | sample SI_123_September_FD_182720 | JGI IMG/M metagenome (GOLD analysis project Ga0233438, IMG submission 182720) | Seawater microbial communities from Saanich Inlet, British Columbia, Canada - SI_123_September2016_10_MG | ecosystem: Environmental > Aquatic > Marine > Inlet | place: Canada: British...
GGGGAAGTTGAGATGGGGCGGCAGTTTTCGGAAGATGTTTTGCGCGTGACGATGAGAAGCGCGCTTGGTGTCGCGATTCTGGGAGGTGTCTGTCAGGCAACGCCTTCGTTCGCGCAATCTTCGGAGCCGCCGTTGGAGAAGCAATCGGCAACGACTCTTCCAGAAGTCAGGGTCGCAGGCCAGCGTGCACGGCCGCGCCGCGCGTCGCGCGTCGCGCCGGCTCCTGCTCCGGTTCAGCCGATTCCGGCTCAGGTCGGCGAAAGTGGTACCGGTCCGGTTGTGGGCTACTCCGCCCGGCAAAGCGTGACGGCGACGAAGACTGACACTCCGTTGCTGGTAACACCGCAGTCCATCTCGGTCGTGACGAAAGACCAGATCAAGGATCAGGGCGCGCAAACAGTTCAGGACGCGCTTCAGTATACACCGGGTGTTTCGATTCAGGGCTACGGCGCCAACGCCTTCTTCGACGGTTTCAAGGTGCGGGGATTCGATGCCCCGCAGTATCTGGATGGTTTGCGGCTGCCCAAGGACGGCCTCTCGTTCGCGATGCCGAAGATCGAAACCTACGGTCTGGAACGGCTGGAGGTGTTGAAAGGCCCGTCTTCCGGCCTTTATGGGCAGACCGATCCCGGTGGCTTCATCAATATGATCAGCAAGCGGCCGACCGCGACGCCGCACTACGAAGTTGAAGGCACATTCGGCTCGTTCAATCGCATCCAGGGTGCGTTCGATATCGGCGGTCCGATCGACAAGAATGGCGAGTTTCTTTACCGCGTGGTGGGTCTCGCCCGCCAGAGCGATACGCAGACCGATTTCGTGCAGGACAATAAGGTCTTCATCGCACCAAGTTTCACATGGCGGCCGACGACGGACACAAGCTTCACGATCCTCTCGCACTATCAGAAGATCGACAACAAGGGGTACCAGCAGTACGTGCCCGGACAGGTGTCGTTCCTGCCGAATCCGAACGGGCACGTACCTTACAGCCGCTATATCGGGGAGCCCGGCCTCGACGGCTACAAACTTGAGCAAGTTGCCATCGGCTATGCATTCGAGCATCGCTTCGACAACAATCTGCAGTTCCGGCAGAACCTGCGTTACATGGAAGTGACCAACAATTTACAGAGCGTACGCTCGGAGGGAATGGTCCCGGGCAGCAACTCGCTGGTGAGCCGCAGCTATAACTACATCAACTCAAAGGCGCAAAACCTGACGCTGGACAATCAGCTACAGGCGGATTTCCGAACAGGCGCGCTGACGCACAAAGTTCTCGTGGGCATGGATTATCTGCACCAGACGGGAAGTTCAGATTACAGAAATACTTTTATAACGCCGATAAATGCCTACAACCCTGTCTATGGAGCGGGTGCGGTTCAGCCGGCGAGTTCGCTGTCTCCCTTCATGCTGTTGAACAACAAGATTGATCAGATCGGCTTGTATGCGCAGGATCAGATCAAGCTAGATCGATGGACGCTGTCGCTAACCGGCCGGCAGGATTTCGTGAATACTGAGCTGGAGAGCCTCGCATTCTATCCGAAGCCAGGCACTTATCGCCGTAGCGATGCAGCGACAACCGGCCGCGTGGGTCTGAACTATCTGTTCGACTTCGGCCTGTCGCCTTACGCCAACTACTCGACATCCTTTGTCCCGAATGCCAATGCGAGCCGGAACGGACAGGCGTTCAAGCCGACGACTGGTGAGGGCTGGGAGGCGGGGGTGAAGTTTCAGCCTGTTGGCACCAATCTGATGCTCACCGCGGCCTATTTCGACATCAAGCAGAACGACGTCCTGACATCTGATCCCGTTGATTTCCTCTTCAGCGTGCAGACCGATGCGGTTCGTTCACGCGGTGTCGAGCTGGAAGCGCGCGGCAACATCACGCGCGAACTCGAAATCATCGCGGGCTATACGCATACGGACGCCAAGATCACCGCGAGTGCTGTCGGCGCTCAGGGAAAATACGTGAACGGCGTGCCGATCGATCAGGCCTCGCTATGGGCGAAATATACCTGGTTCGATGGTCCGCTGGCGGGCCTCGGCCTCGGTGCAGGCGTCCGCTATGCCGGCGAGAGCTATGGCGATCTCTACAACACGTTTGTTCTTCCGGACTACACGCTGTTCGATGCGAGCGTGAGCTATGACTTCGCCTACACACGGCCGGATCTGAAAGGCTGGAGCGCGCAGGTTACAGCAAAGAACCTGACAAACCGCTACTACGTCGCATCGTGCCTAACCGGTCTGGCTTATTGCGGCCTTGGAACAGCGCGGACTGTCCTCGGAACGCTGAAATACTCCTTGAATTAAGGAGCATCACATTGACAGGCAGTAGCAAATCATTGCGCCGATGGGGTTGGACTCACAAATGGTCCAGCATCATCTGCACCGTATTCATGCTGATGCTCTGCATCACCGGCTTGCCGCTGATCTTCCATCACGAGATCGATCACCTGTTGCACGAGGAAGTGCAGGCGGCGCCGGTGCCGGAAGGAACTCCGCGTGCCAATCTGGATCTGATTGTGAAGAACAGTCTGTCAAAAGATCCGGGAATGGTGCCGCATTTCCTGATCTGGGACCCGGATGATGCCAATGCTTTGATGGTGAGCATCGGCAAAACGCTGGAGGCCAACCCTGTCGACAACCGCATCGTCCGCGTGGACGCTCACACCGCCGCCTATCTCGATGCGCCGGATGTCACCGGACGTTTCACCTACATCATGCTCAAGCTGCACACCGACATGTTCGCCGGTCTTCCGGGAAAACTGTTTCTCGGGCTGATGGGTATCCTGTTTTGTGTCGCGATCATTTCCGGCATCGTCGTCTATGCGCCGTCGATGCGAAAGCTGAAGTTCGGCACCTATCGCCGCGACCGGCTGCGCGTGGTCCGCTGGCTGGACATCCACAATGTTACCGGCATCGTGCTGGTGATGTGGATGCTGGTGGTAGGATTCACCGGTGTCATCAATACCTGGGCTGAACTTGTCATCAAGGTCTGGCAGTTCGGACAGCTCGCGGAAATGACCGCGCAATACAAGGACAAGCCGCTGCCGGCCAATCCGTCATCCATCGATGCGGCCGTGCAGGTCGCGATCAAGGCTGAGCCGAACATGAGGCCGGCCTTTGTGGCGTTTCCCGGCACGATCTTCAGCAGCAAGAGCCACTACGCTGTCTTCATGCGCGGCAACACGCCGTTGACGGCGAAGCTGCTCAAGCCGGCCTTGATCGATGCGGAAACCGGTGGGCTGACCGACAGCCGGAACCTGCCATGGTACGTCGCGACGCTGCTGATCTCGCAGCCGCTGCACTTCGGCGACTATGGCGGCATGCCGCTGAAAATCATCTGGGCGATTCTCGATATCATCACCATCGCCGTGCTGATCACCGGCCTTTACCTCTGGCTGCGCCGGCGTCAGTCCGGTGTCAGTATCGAGCGCGTCGTTATCGATGCCTCGGCTTCAGACCATCGCCCGGCCTATACGTCATGAAGTACAAATCGCAGCTACGCCGTCAGACCAACGGTCAGATTTTCGCGATACCGATGGTGCTCGGCGTGCTCAGCATCGTCGGTCTTGTCTCCGCGCTGGTCGGGGACGGGGTGTGGGATGGCGTGTCCTGGGCGACGCTGGCGATTCCGATCCTGCTGTGCGGATACTTCTTTCTCAAGCGCAGCTGAACGTCACACCGGCAGCGCGATAGTGTACTTCACCTGACTGAGCGCAAAACTCGACTCGATCGAGGCGATGCCGTCGAGGCGCGTCAGCTTGGTCTTGATGAAATTTTCATAGGACGGGAGGTCGGCTGTGACCACGCGCAGCAGATAGTCGCGGTTGCCGGTCATCAGGTAGCATTCCAGCACCTCTTTCCATTTCGAGATCGCCTTGGCGAAGCGGTCGAGGTCCTCTTCCTTCTGCCGTTCCAGCTTGATCGAAATGAAGACGCTGACCGGAAGTCCGACGGATTTCTGATCGACCATGGCGATGTAACGCGAGATTACACCGCGCTCCTCGAGCAGTTTCACGCGGCGGTGGCAGGGCGATACCGACAGGCCGACCTGATCCGCGAGGTCCTGCATGGTGACGCGGCTGTCGGCCTGAAGAATCGTCAGGATTTTGCGATCGATCGCGTCGAGATTTGTCATTGGAATGAAATCTCATAAATGTTCATGCGAATAGTATCATATCCCAATAATCTGGCGCCGGTCGATATGATTTGAGATTTTTGTGGCGCAGGAGGGACTAGCATCTGGGCGCGAACCCAAATCCTGGTGACCATCATGCCCATCGATCCCTCGCGTCTGGAAATCCTGTCGGCCCTCACCAAGAAGGTGCTGTGGCTATCGTCGTGGACCATCCACCACGCCAACCATGTCCGGCCGGATTCCTACGGGCTGAAGGTCGGAGGCCATCAGGCCTCAAGCGCTTCGCTGGCGACGATCATGTCGGCGCTGTATTTTGGCGTGCTCAAGCCGGAGGATCGCGTCGCGGTGAAGCCGCACGCCAGTCCGGTGTTTCATGCGATCCAGTATCTGCTCGGGCAGCAGACCCGCGAGAAGCTGGAGAATTTTCGCGGCTTCAAGGGCGCGCAGTCCTATCCCTCGCGGACCAAGGACATCGACGACGTGGATTTCTCCACCGGCTCGGTGGGTCTCGGTGTGGCGCAGACGCTGTTCTCGTCGCTGGTGCAGGATTATGTGAAGTCGCACGGCTGGATGAAGGATCGGCCCGAAGGCCGCATGATCGCGTTGGTAGGTGACGCTGAACTCGACGAGGGCAACATCTTCGAGGCGCTGCTGGAAGGCTGGAAGCAGGGCCTGCGTAACACCTGGTGGGTGATCGACTACAATCGCCAGAGTCTCGACGCGGTGATTCACGAAGGGCTGTGGGAGAAGCTCGAGATCATGTTCCGCAATTTCGGCTGGGATGTGGTGATCGTGAAATACGGCAAGCTGATGCAGGCTGCGTTTGCCGAGCCGGGCGGTGAGGCGCTGCGGAAGTGGATCGATGGCTGCCCGAACCAGATGTATGCGGCGCTGTGCTTTCAGGGTGGTGCTGCGTTCCGCAAGCATCTGCTCGATGATATTGGCGATCAGGGGGCAGTGACGCGCCTGATCGAAAAGCGCACCGACGACGAACTGCTGGCGCTGATGTCGAATCTCGGCGGCCACGACATGGCGAGCATGCTGGAGGCCTTCGAGGCGATCGACCATGATCGGCCGGTGTGCTTCATCGCCTATACGATCAAGGGCGTCGGACTTCCGTTCCAGGGCCACAAGGACAATCACGCCGGGCTGATGACTGTGGCGCAGATGGAAACCTTTCGCGCGGCGCAGAACATCCGTCCCGGTCACGAATGGGATCGGCTGGAAGGCTTGCCGCTCGATCACGCGCGCATCGAAAAATTCCTGAAGGACGTGACGTTTGCGCGTGACGGCGCGCGGCGGCTTGATGCGCCGAAGATTGAGGTGCCGGCAAAGCTCGGCGTGACGCTGACGCCGCGCATGGCGACGCAGCAGGGATTCGGACTGGTGCTGAACGAACTCGCCCGCAGCAATATCAAACTGGCCGAGCGCATCGTCACCACGTCGCCCGATGTGACGGTCTCCACCAATCTCGGCCCGTGGGTGAACCGGCGTGGCCTCTTTGCCATGGCGGAGAACACTGATCTGTTCCGCAAGGAGAAGATTCCGTCGACCTTTGCGTGGGATTATTCGCCGAAAGGCCAGCACATGGAGCTTGGCATCGCGGAGATGAATCTCTTTATCATGCTTTCCGCGCTCGGCCTGTCGCACTCCATTAACGGCGAGCGGCTGCTCCCGGTGGGTACGCTGTACGATCCGTTCATCGAGCGCGGCCTCGATGCATTGAATTACGCCTGTTATCAAGATGCGCGCTTCATGGTGGCGGCGACGCCATCGGGGATCACGCTGGCGCCCGAAGGCGGCGCGCACCAGTCGATCGCAACGCCCTTGATCGGCATGGCGCAGGACGGACTTTCGTCCTTCGAGCCCGCATTCGTCGACGAACTGGCGGTGATCATGCGCTGGGGTTTCGATCACATGCAGCGCGACGACGACGGCGGTTCGGTTTACTTGCGGCTGTCGACGCGTACGCTGGACCAGCCGCAGCGTACGATGACGCTCGAGCTTGAAAGCGACATCGCGGCGGGCGCGTACTGGCTGCGCAAGCCCGGGCCGAACGCCGAGCTCGTGATCGCTTATACTGGTGCTGTTGCGCCGGAAGCTATCGAGGCGACGGGGCTGCTCGGCGAGTCGCGCCGGGATATCGGTCTGCTGGCGGTGACTTCGGCGGATCGGCTTCACGCCGGCTGGACGGCGTCGCGCAAGCTTCGCCGCAGCGGCGGGCCGCGCGAACCGAGTCATATCGAGCGGCTGCTTGCGCCGCTGCCGCGTGACTGCGGGCTCATCACGGTGATCGACGGACATCCGGCGACACTGGCGTGGCTCGGCAGTGTTCACGGCCATCGCGTCGAGGCGCTCGGCGTCGAGAAATTCGGCCAGACCGGCACCATCAATGATCTCTATGGCCACTATGGTCTGGACGCCAACACCATCATTGATGCCGCAGCGAGCCTGACCTTCGGCGCGCCGATCAGGCATCGCAAGATGACGATGTAACCGCGGCGCGTCCGGGCGCTTTAACCACGCGCAACTTCCGGTGCCCGTCCGGTGAAATGCCGAGTTGACCGGACGCGGCAACAGCAGCACCATTGGCTCCTACGGGATAAGGTGCTGAATGACCGAGCTTTCCAACCGCCAGTCCGACATTCTGAACATCGCGCGCGCCTCCGGGCGGGTCACGGTGGAGGATCTGGCGCGGCGCTTTGAAGTGTCGGCGCAGACCATCCGCAAGGACCTGAACGACCTGTGCGACCGCCGCTCGATGACGCGGGTTCATGGCGGCGCGATCATCGCGTCGGGCGTGGAAAACCTCGCTTACGAAGCCCGCCGGTTCGTCGCGGCGGAAGAAAAGAAAGCCATCGGCATTGCGGCGGCGGCGCAAATTCCCAACGGGTGCTCGCTGTTCATCAATATCGGCACTACGACGGAAGAAGTTGCGAGCGCGCTGACGGCGACGCATGAAGATCTGCTGGTCATCACCAACAATCTGAACGTGGCGATGCTGCTGTATCGGCATCCCCGGATCGAGGTCATCGTGGCTGGCGGTACGGTCCGGCGTGCGGACGGAGCAGTGATCGGATCGACTGCGAACAACCTGATCACGCAGTTCAAGGTCGATTACGCCATCGTCGGCGCATCCGCGATCGATGAGGAGGGCGCTTTGCTCGACTTTGATTATCGCGAGGTGCAGGCCGCGCAGGCCATCATCGCCAACGCGCGCAGCGTGATGCTGGTGGCCGACAGCACCAAGCTCAGCCGCAACGCGCCGGTGCGGATCGCGCATCTGAGCCAGATCCATACGTTCGTGACCGATCTGCCGCTCCCGGCCAGGCTTCAGGCCATTTGCAACAGCCGCGGTATCGAGGTGATCGCCGCGATGCCTGACAAGCCAGCCGACGTGGCCTGACGGCCGCTTCCCGCGAGGGGAATGACGCGCGGCAGACTTTCAGGTTGATCACGTTGAGCGGTGGCGCCAAAACCAGCCGCGCTCGCTATCACCACTATAATATATTGATATTACGTCTTTTTTTGCGCATGGCTAGGGCGGGTGCTCGCGAATTCATCACGCCGCTTGCTTTCGTTTATCGTTGTGATTTAATCATAATCGAAAGCGAAATCGCTATAAGTGAAAATAGCGAGCGCCCGGGAGACGCGGTGGGACAGGTTTTCGACCTCGCAATTATTGGTGGAGGGATCAACGGCTGCGGCATTGCCCGCGATGCCGTGGGCCGCGGGAATTCCGTCTTCCTTTGCGAAATGAACGATCTCGCCAGCGGCACCTCGTCCTGGTCGAGCAAGCTGATCCATGGCGGTCTGCGCTATCTCGAATATTACGAGTTCCGTCTCGTTCGCGAGGCGCTGCTGGAGCGGGAAGTGCTCTGGCAGATCGCCCCCCACATCATTCGTCCGCTGCGCTTCGTGCTGCCGCATCATGCCGGGCTGCGTCCGGCCTGGCTGCTGCGGCTCGGTCTTTTCATGTACGACTATCTCGGCGGGCGGCGCCTGCTCCCTGCCACGCGCACGGTTGACCTGAGCCGTGATCCGGTCGGCCAACCGCTGGTCCCCGGCCGCTTCACCAAGGGTTTCGAGTACTCGGACTGCTTCGTCGACGACGCGCGCCTTGTGGTCCTCAACGCGCGCGATGCGGCGGATCGCGGTGCGGTGATCCGCACGCGGACGCGTGCCGTCGAGGCGAGGCGGCAGGGCGATTGCTGGCAGGTTCTGCTGGAGGACACTGTCACCGGTGCGAAAAGCAGCATCCAGGCGCGGGCGCTGGTCAACGCGGGCGGTCCATGGGTCGAGGATGTGTTGAACCGGGGCGCCGGAGTTAATGCCAAGTCCAAAGTCCGTCTGGTTCAGGGCTCGCACATCGTGGTGCCGCGGCTTTACGACCACGATCGCGCCTACACATTCCAGAACGCCGACGGTCGCGTGGTCTTCGTCATTCCGTTTCAAAACGATTTTACGCTGATCGGAACCACCGATCGCGATTACGACGGTGATCCATCCAAGGTCAAGGCCTCGGCGGAGGAAATCGCCTATCTGTGCCAGTCGGTGAATGACTATCTTGCCAAATCCGTGAAGCCCGAAGACGTGGTGTGGGCCTATGCCGGCGTGCGTCCGCTCTATGACGACGGCGCCAGCGAGGCCAAGGCGGCCACGCGGGATTACGTGTTCGAATACGATGCGCCGGGCGGGCTGCCGCTGCTGTCGATCTTCGGCGGCAAGATCACGACCTACCGCCGCTTGTCCGAAGAGGCGCTGGAGCGGCTGGAGCAATATCTTCCCGGAAAAGCAAAGCCCGCGGGCTGGACCGGCACCACGCCGTTGCCCGGTGGCGATCTCGACGTGTCCGCGATCCCGGCACTGGCGGATGAATTGGTCCGCGACAATTCGTTCCTGTCGCGTGCTCTCGCGCTTCGCCTTGCGCACGCCTATGGTACGCGGGCCAGCAAGGTTCTCGACAAGGCATCATCCGCTGCGGACCTCGGACAAGTGTTTGGCGACACGCTGACGGAACGTGAAGTCCGCTACCTGATCGCGCACGAATTCGCGCGTACCGCCGAGGACATTGTCTGGCGACGGTCCAAGCTGGGCCTGCGTCTCTCCGCTGATGAGGTGAAGGCGCTCGACGACTGGATCGCCAAGCATCGCAGCGGTCTCAACACACCGCTGAGGGAAGCCGGAGGCCGCGGATGAGCGTCACCCTCGATCAGGTTTCGCGCGAGGTTAACGGCGTTCCCTGGATTCGAGATGTGACGCTGACGCTTGAGCGCGGCACCTTGAGCGTGCTGCTCGGGCCGACATTGTCAGGCAAGACCTCGATCATGCGGCTGCTGGCCGGGCTCGACAAGCCGACCGCCGGCCGCATCCTTGCCGATGGCAAGGACGTCACCGGCTTCGATGTGCGCAAGCGCTCTGTGGCGATGGTCTATCAGCAGTTTATCAACTATCCGACGCTGTCGGTTTACGAGAATATAGCGTCGCCGCTGCGGGTGCAGGGTGTGGCGCGCGACGAGATCGAAACCCGCGTGCGGGACGCGGCGAAACTGCTCAAGCTGGAGCCTTATCTCAATCGCACGCCGTTGCAGTTGTCAGGCGGCCAGCAGCAACGCACCGCAATCGCGCGGGCGCTGGTCAAGGGCGCGGACCTTGTGCTGCTCGACGAGCCGCTCGCCAATCTCGATTACAAATTGCGCGAGGAATTGCGCACAGAGCTGCCGCGCATTTTTGAAGAGTCCGGCGCGATCTTTGTCTATGCCACAACCGAACCCTCCGAAGCGTTGCTGCTCGGCGGCCGCACGGTCTGCATGGGCGAGGGACAGGCGCTGCAGGTCGGCGCGACCCCGCAGGTCTATCGGCGTCCCGACACGGTGGAAGTGGCGGAGGTGTTTTCCGATCCGCCGCTGAACACTGTCGGCATCGAGAAGAGGAATGGATCGATCATCTATTCTGGCGGCGAGCGCGCCCCGGTGGCTGGTCTTTATGAAGGCCTCAGTGACGGCACCTACAAGGTTGGGTTTCGTGCACACCAGCTCAACGTCGCCGGTGCATCTCCCGGCCGGCATGCGTTCGTTACCACCGTCAGCGTTACCGAGATCACCGGTTCGGAAAGCTTCGTGCATCTCAAGCGCGAGGGCTACAACTGGGTCGCGGTGCTTCCGGGTATTCACGAATTCCTGCCGGGGCAGGATCTCGATGCGATGCTCGACCCGAACGATCTTTTTATTTTCGATCAAGCCGGCCGGCTCGTTGCCGCGCCGACGGCAATGTGAGGACTAGTGATCCGATTCTGACATTCGTATGATACTTTTCGCAGGCACCTTTTACGAATGTCAGAATCAAAGGATCACTAGAATTATAATTAACGAGTGTCCTTTCGAATTCGACGTTCGCTAAGGGACATGCTGCAAATTTGAGCGAACGTCGAATTCGGGACACTCGCATGGCTCGCATCGACCTTGTCGATCTGGCGCATTCCTACGGCGGCGACGCCTATGCGCTGAAACCTATGACCATGACGTGGCGGCAGGGCGGTGCTTATGCGCTGCTCGGACCATCCGGCTGCGGCAAGACCACGCTCCTCAACATTATATCCGGCATTGTCACTCCGTCGCACGGCAAGGTGCTGTTTGACGGCACCGATATCACGCGCTCCACCACGCGCGAGCGCAACATCGCGCAGGTGTTCCAGTTCCCCGTGATCTACGACACCATGACGGTGGGCGAAAACCTCGCGTTCCCGCTCAAGAACCGCGGCCAGCTGCGCAAGGCGATCGATGCCCGCGTCGCCGAGATCGCCAAGTTGCTCGATCTCACGCCCTATCTCGATCGCAAGGCGGTGCGGCTTAGCGCCGACGCGAAGCAGAAGATTTCGCTGGGGCGTGGTCTCGTGCGCTCGGACGTCGCGGCGGTGCTGTTCGACGAACCGCTGACGGTGATTGATCCGCATCTGAAATGGGAACTGCGCTCCAAGCTCAAGGCGCTGCACCAGGCGCTCGATCTGACCATGATCTACGTGACCCACGATCAGACCGAGGCGCTGACCTTTGCCGATACGGTGGTGGTGATGCACGACGGCAGCGTTGTGCAGAGCGGTACGCCAGAAGAGCTGTTCGCCAAGCCTGCGCATACCTTCGTCGGCTATTTCATCGGCTCGCCCGGCATGAACATTGTGCCGGCTGTCGTGAAGGGCAACGAGGGAAGGATTGACGGTCATACCATCCGGCTGAACCGGACCTATGATAGCCTGCCGGTTGGCGCCAAAATCGAAATCGGTGTGCGGCCGGAATTCGTCCATGTCGCGGCGCCCGCGCCGGGTCTGCTCTCGGCGCAGATCGAGCGGATCGACGATCTCGGCCGTGTGCGCTTTGCGCGCGTGCGCATCGGCGATGCCAAATTCGCGGCCAAAGTTCCGAACGGCTTCTCCGTGCCGGACAACACTGCCGGTCTCGTTTTCGATCCTGCTCATATCCACGTCTATGCGGACAGTCTTCTGGTCGAAGGGCGCGCCTGATGGACAAGACGATCAACAACAAGGCCTGGTTCCTGGTGCTGCCGGTGTTCCTGATCGTGGCGTTCTCCGCGATCCTGCCGTTGATGACGGTGGTCAACTACTCGGTGCAGGATACGTTCGGAAATAATCAGTTCTTCTGGAACGGGGTCGGCTGGTTCAAGGAGCTGCTCGATCCCTCGACCGATCTCGGCGACCGGTTCCTGGCCTCACTCGGCCGCAATCTGCTGTACTCCGCGATCATTCTCGCCATCGAAGTGCCGCTTGGAATTCTGGTCGCGCTGTCGATGCCACGCGAAGGTTGGCGCGTGGCGGCGTGCCTCGTCATTCTCGCGCTGCCGCTGCTGATTCCGTGGAACGTGGTCGGCACCATCTGGCAAATCTTCGGACGTCCCGACATCGGCTTGCTCGGCTATACGCTGAACAAGATGGGGCTGGATTACAATTACGTGTCCAATAGCCTCGATGCGTGGGCGACCATCATCGTCATGGACGTCTGGCACTGGACCAGCCTCGTTGCGTTGCTGTGCTACGCCGGTCTCAAATCCATTCCGGATGCCTATTATCAGGCGGCGCAAATCGACGGCGCATCGCGCTGGGCGGTGTTCACTGCGATCCAGCTGCCGAAGATGAAGCGTGTGCTGCTGATCGCGGTGTTGCTGCGGTTCATGGACAGCTTCATGATCTACACCGAGCCGTTCGTCGTCACCGGCGGCGGCCCGGGCAACTCGACCACTTTCGTCTCGATTGAACTCGTCAAGATCGCCCTCGGCCAGTTCGACCTTGGCAAGGCTGCCGCGCTGTCGATCGTCTACAATCTGGTCATCCTGATCGTGTGCTGGGTGTTTTACACGGTGATGACGAACGCCGATAATGAGCGCGCGCAAACGACGGGAGGTGCGTGATGCATACCATTCCCGGCCGTCGCATCATTATGGTCCTGTTCCTCACCTTCCTGCTGTTGCCGATCTATTGGCTCATCAATATGAGTTTCAAGACCAACACCGAAATCGTCACCACGATGACGTTGTGGCCGAGTAATCCAACGCTGGTTCACTACAGGCGCATCTTCACGGATTCGAGCTGGTACTCCGGATATATCAATTCGCTGCAATACGTCATCATCAATACTGTCATCTCGATCTCCTTCGCGCTGCCTGCCGCCTATGCGTTCTCGCGCTACCGGTTCCTCGGCGACAAGCACCTGTTCTTCTGGCTGTTGTCGAACCGCATGGCGCCGCCGGCGGTATTCGCGCTGCCGTTCTTCAACCTGTATTCGGCGATCAATCTGTTCGATACGCCATGGGCGGTCGCGCTGGCGCATTGCCTTTTCAATGTGCCACTGGCGGTGTGGATACTTGAAGGATTCGTGTCCGGTGTGCCGAAGGAGATCGACGAGACCGCATTCCTCGACGGCTATTCGTTCCCGCGTTTCTTCGTGAAAATCCTGATGCCGCTGATCGCAAGCGGCATCGGGGTCGCAGCGTTCTTCTGCTTCATGTTCTCATGGGTGGAATTGCTGCTGGCTCGGACGCTGACGTCGGTGAACGCCAAGCCGATCGCCGCGACGATGACACGCACTGTTTCGGCGTCCGGAATGGATTGGGGCCTGCTGGCCGCGGCTGGCGTCCTGACCATCATCCCCGGTGCGCTGGTGATCTGGTTTGTCCGCAACTACATCGCGCGCGGTTTCGCGCTGGGCAGGGTGTAACATGGAACACATCGCATGGATGGCCTGGACAGCCCCCACAGCGATCTTCTTCTGCCTGCTGGCGGGAACGCTCGCGACCATGACCTGGCTCGCGTTGCGGTATCCCGAAGCAGAGCGTGTCGGGGTCCTGCGTATTCCGACGACCCGCGGCGATCGGTTGTTCATTTCGCTGATCGCGGCTGCGGTCATTCATCTGTTGTGGATTGCATTTGCGGGCACGAATCCGATTGCGATGCTCCCGATCGGCGAGGGCGTCGAACTATCGAGTTTGTGGATCGCCACTGTGATTTCGCTCGTCTCGGCTGTTGTTATATTTCGCAACGTCTAGCCGTGTGAAAGAGAGGCAGATCCGGGATCAACCCGGACCTGGAGTTGTGTTCAACGGAGGAAATCATGCGACAAGCTACGAAGAGAGATCGTCTTTTGACGATGGCAAGCGCAGTGGCATTGATAGCAGCATCGGCTGCGGTCAGCGCACCTGCTTTCGCCGATGAAGCGGCGGCAAAGAAGTGGATCGATGCCGAATTCCAGCCTTCGACACTGTCGAAGGACGACCAGATGAAGGAGATGCAGTGGTTTATCAAGGCCGCGGAGCCCTTCAAGGGTATGGACATCAACGTTGTCTCCGAAACCATCACCACTCACGAATACGAGTCGGGGACACTGGCGAAAGCTTTCACGGAAATCACTGGCATCAAGATCAAGCACGATCTGATTCAGGAAGGTGACGTTGTCGAAAAGCTGCAAACTCAGATGCAGTCCGGCAAGAACGTCTATGACGGCTGGATCAACGACTCGGACTTGATTGGCACCCACTTCCGGTACAACCAGACCGTGGTCCTTTCGGACTACATGGGGGGCGAAGGCAAGGACGTCACCAACCCGATGCTGGATGTCGATGATTTCATCGGGAAGTCGTTCACCACCGCTCCGGACGGCAAGCTTTATCAGTTGCCCGACCAGCAGTTCGCGAACCTTTACTGGTTCCGCTACGACTGGTTCACCAATCCCGACTACAAGGCGAAGTTCAAGGCCAAGTATGGCTACGAGCTTGGCGTGCCGGTGAACTGGTCGGCCTATGAAGACATCGCCGAGTTCTTCACCAACGACATCAAGGAAATCAACGGCGTCAAGGTCTATGGCCACATGGACTACGGCAAGAAGGACCCGTCGCTCGGCTGGCGGTTCACCGACGCCTGGTTGTCGATGGCCGGTAACGGCGACAAGGGCATTCCGAACGGCAAGCCCGTCGATGAATGGGGCATCCGCATGGAAGGCTGCCGTCCGGTCGGCTCGTCGGTCGAACGCGGCGGCGACACCAACGGACCCGCGGCGGTCTATTCGATCGTCAAGTATCTCGACTGGATGAAGAAGTATGCCCCGCCGCAGGCGCAAGGCATGACCTTCTCCGAGTCGGGCCCGGTGCCTGCGCAAGGCGCGATTGCCCAGCAGATGTTCTGGTACACCGCCTTTACCGCCGACATGGTGAAGCCGGGTCTGCCGGTGGTGAATGCGGACGGTACGCCGAAGTGGCGCATGGCTCCGTCGCCGCATGGCTCGTACTGGAAGGAGGGCATGAAGCTCGGTTATCAGGACGCCGGTTCGGCGACGTTGCTGAAGTCGACGCCTGCGGACCGCCGCAAGGCAGCTTGGCTCTATCTTCAGTTCATCGTCTCCAAGTCGGTGAGCCTGAAGAAGAGCCATGTCGGTCTCACGTTCATTCGTGAATCCGACATCTGGGACAAGTCGTTCACCGAACGCGCGCCCAAGCTCGGCGGTCTGATCGAATTCTACCGCTCGCCTGCGCGCGTGCAGTGGTCTCCGACCGGAAACAACGTGCCGGACTATCCGAAGCTGGCCCAGCTTTGGTGGCAGAACATCGGCGATGCGTCGTCTGGTGCGAAGACCGCGCAGGCGGCGATGGACTCGCTGGCTGCGGCGCAGGACTCGGTGCTTGAACGCCTCGAGAAGTCGGGTGTGCAGGGCGCCTGCGGTCCGAAGCTCAACAAGAAGGAGACGGCTGAGTTCTGGTTCGCGAAGTCGGAGAAGGACGGCAACATCGCTCCGCAGCGCAAGCTCGCGAATGAAAAGCCGAAGGGCGAAACCGTCGACTACGACACGCTGATCAAGTCGTGGCCGGCGTCGCCGCCGAAGCGTGCCGAAGCGAAGTAAGCGGCATCGCACAGATCAAGATGAGAAAGGCTGGGAGAGATCCCGGCCTTTCTCTTTTGATGCAGCGCACTCTGTCGGGTGTTGTTGACAGGCCGTCGCCGTTTGGCTGTACTTCACGCACTGATGACTCCGTGACTTTCTGTATTCAGGAACAAGGAGATCTCGCAGGCGGCACAGAGCCACAACGAGGCTGCGCATTTTCAAGGCGGCCGTTGGCTGTTGCCGACAAGGTTCACGCAAAAACGCATAGCTAATCGACACAAGAAATAGGCGAGGCGATCGCTAGGATCGCGACGTGACCAAGGCGATCGCTAGAATCGCGGCACGTTGGGGGAGGGTAACCGGGGATGCTGGACTTCGTTCAGCAGTTGGTGAGCGGTATTGCGCTCGGCTGTGTCTATGGCCTGATCGCACTTGGCTTTGTCCTTGTTTACAAAGCGACCGAGGTCGTCAACTTCGCGCAAGGCGATCTGATGATGCTGGGCGGCTTCTTCGCCTTCACCTTCATCAGTCTGCTCGGCTTCAACTACTGGCTTGGATTTGTCGCCGCGGTCGGCGCCATGGCGCTGTTCGGAATGCTGGCCGAGCGCCTCGTGGTGCGGCCGATCCTCGGCTATCCGCAGTTTTCCATCATCATGGCGACCATCGGACTTGGCTTCTTCCTGCGCTCGGTCGCGGGAATGATCTGGGGCACCGACGATCTCAAGATCGAGACGCCGTTTAGCCAGGGCGTGCTGCGGCTGGGCAGCCTGGTGCTGGCCTATGACAAGCTTTCGGTGATCGCCGCGACGATTATCCTCTGCGGCGTGCTGTATCTCTTTTTCAACAGGACCACGCTCGGCACTGCGATGCGCGCCAGTTCCGAGAATATGCTCGCGGCCTACTACATGGGCATTCCGGTCAAGCGCGTGGTGTCGATCGTCTGGGCGATCAGCGCCGCGGTCGCGACCTGTGCCGGCGTGCTGCTGGCGCCCATCACCTTCGTCCACTCCAATGTCGGCCTGGTGCTGGGACTGAAGGCTTTTCCGGCCGCTGTGCTCGGTGGATTCGGATCGATCCCCGGCGCGGTGGTCGGCGGAATCCTTATCGGCGTGATCGAAAGCATGGCCGGCTTTTATCTGCCCCAGGGATGGAAGGATGTCGCGCCCTACATCGTGCTGCTCGCGGTACTGCTGCTGAAACCCGAAGGCATTTTCGGGCTTCACACGCGGAAGAAAGTCTGAGGGGCGCCGATGCGGTTTCTTTTCAAGACAGACTATAACGACGACATCCGGCTGATCCCGCATAGCGGATACATCTGGTCCTACGGCGCGCTGCTGGCGCTGCTGCTGATCGCGCCGTTCGTGCTGAGCAGTTATCTCGTCAGCCAGCTCGTTTTCGTCTGCATCTATGCCATCGTTGGCGTCGGGCTGATGATCCTGACGGGGTTCACCGGGCAGGCCTCGCTGGGGCACGCGGCGTTCCTCGCCATCGGAGCCTACACCGCCGCCTATCTTCAGCAGATGGGCGTGCCATTCGTCGTCTACTTTCTGGCGGCAGGCGCGCTGACCGGATTGATCGGCGCAATGGTCGGATTTCCGGCATTGCGGCTACAGGGGATCTATCTCGTGATCGCCACCATCTCGTTCGCGCTGATCGTGGAGGAGATTCTGGCGCGCTGGGAAAGCGTCACGCACGGCAACGACGGCATGCGTGTTCGCGCAATCCAGATGTTCGGCGGCAGCATCACGCGCGACAGCCCGACCTTCTATTACATGTGTCTCGGTCTCTTGATCCTGGTCATCCTCGGCACGCTCAACCTGATGCGGTCTCCGACCGGGCGCGCATTCGTCGCCATCCGCGATAGCGAAACCGCAGCCAAGAGCATGGGCATCAACGTCTCACGCTACAAGGTAAAGTCGTTCGCCCTCAGCGCCGCGATCACCGGCTTCGCGGGCGTTCTCTTTGCCCACAAGATGTCCTTCATCAGCCCGGAGATGTTCACACTCCAGCTGTCCATCGAATTTATCATGGTGATCATCATTGGCGGCGTGATCAGCCTGCACGGCGCAGTGCTGGGCGCGATCTTCATCGTGATGGTCGATCCGTTCCTGACCTTCCTGAAGGATGACATTCCGGGCGTCGCTGCAGGTCTCGCAGCCACGTTCGGCGCAGGCGTCGAGCAGGTGGCCAGCATCAAGGCGAATGTCGCGGCAATCGCCTCGGCCAATGGCCTGAAGGGCGCGATCTACGGCCTGATCATCATGCTGTTCATCCTGTTCGAGCCCTACGGCATTTATGGCCGCTGGCTCAAGATCAAGCTCTTCTTCCAGCTCTTCCCGCTCTACAAGCGCGCGACCTTCAAGCGGCAGAAGATCTATGTCAAATCGGAGCGGAACCGATGAGCTGTTTCCGCGCCGAAAATCTTTCGCTTCACTTCGGCGGGCTGAAAGCGGTGGATTCCGTCAGCTTCGCGGTGGAGAAGGGCGAGATCCTCTCGATCATCGGTCCCAACGGGGCAGGCAAAAGCTCGATCTTTAACCTGATTTCGCGCCTCTACGAGCCGACCGCGGGCCGGCTTTATTTCGAGGATCAGGACATCACCGAGGAGCCGCCTTACGGCATCGCCAAGCTGGGCATCGCGCGCACCTTCCAGAACATCGAGTTGTTCGAAAATGCCACCGTTCTCAGCAATCTTCTGGTCGGGCGGCACCGGCACTCCACCACCAGCCTCTGGCAGGAACTGTTGTTTCTGCCGAATGTCCGCCGCGACGAAAAAGCGCATCGTCGCCGCGTCGAGCAGGTCATTGATTTCCTTGACCTTGCCGCCCATCGGGACAAGCTCATCTCCGGATTACCCTATGGGGTGCGCAAGGTGATCGAACTGGCCCGCGCGCTGTGCACCGAGCCGAAGCTGATCCTGCTCGACGAACCCTCGTCCGGGCTGAATGTGGAGGAGACCGACGACATGTCGTTCTGGATCCGCGACATGAAGACCGAGCTTGGCATCACCGTGCTGATGGTCGAGCACGACATGACGCTGGTCAATCGCGTCTCCGACCGGGTGATCGCGCTGAACTACGGCAAGGTGCTCGCCATGGGCGCGCCGGCCGAGGTGCAGGCGCATCCCGATGTCGTCGCAGCCTATCTCGGCACATGAGGACGATGTCATGAGCACGCCCGAGACCATTCTCAAGCTCAGCAACATCGAAAGCTATTACGGGCCGATCATGGCCATTCGCGGCATCAGCCTAGAAGTGCCGCGCGGCAAGATCGTCACGTTGCTGGGCGCCAACGGTGCGGGCAAGACCACCGTGCTCAAGACGATTTCCGGCATTCTCGATCCGCAGAAGGGCTCCATCGAATTCAAGGGGCAGCCGATCCAGCGCATGGAGGCCGACAGGATCGTGCGGCTCGGCCTCAGCCACGTGCCGGAAGGCCGCGAGGTGTTTCCGTTCCTCAGTGTACGTGAAAACCTGATGATGGGCGCCTATCCGCGCAAGGATCGCGACGGCGTCGCCGACGATCTGGAGCGGGTCTACGGCTATTTCCCGCGCCTGCGCGAGCGCATCAATCAGCCGGCCGGGCAGCTTTCCGGCGGCGAGCAGCAAATGCTGGCCATCGGCCGCGCGCTGATGAACCGTCCGGCGCTGCTGCTGCTGGACGAGCCGTCGCTCGGGCTGTCGCCGATCCTGGTGAAGGAGATTTTCACGATCATCAAGCGCGTCAATGAAGAGCAGGGCATGTCGATCCTGCTGGTCGAGCAGAACGCGAAGGTGGCGCTGGAGACTGCGGATTACGGGTATGTGCTCGAAATCGGGCGCGTGGTGATGAACGACACCTGCGAGCGCCTGATGATGTCGCAGGACATTCAGGAATTCTACCTCGGCGCCAAGGAAGATGGCGCGCGGGGCGAACGGCGCTGGAAGAAGAAAAAGACTTGGCGATAGAAGTCCGGCGACAAGACCGGGCGTTAAAGGGCAGGAGAGAGTGGCGCTGCGTCGCGAGTACGCAGCGGAAGACAGGGAGCAAGCAATGGCGAGACCCGCAGTGATCACCGTCGCGGATACGATCGCGAAGAGCTTTCTGCTCGCGGTTGAAACGCGTGGCGATAAGCCCGCGATCCGGGAAAAGCATCTCGGCGTCTGGCAATCCACGAGCTGGCGCGAGTGGCTGAAGACAGCCAAGGAAATCGCCTACGCACTTCATGCCGTCGGCTTTCAGCCGGGCGATGTCGCCTCCATCGTCTCGAATGCGACCCCCGAATGGGTCTTTGCCGATATGGGCGTGCTCTGCGTCGGCGGCGTCTCATCCGGCATCTATCCGACGGATTCGACGGCTCAGGTCGAATACCTGATCAACGACTCCCGGACGCGGGTGATTTTCGCCGAAGATGACGAGCAGCTCGACAAGGTGCTGTCGTGCCGCGCCCGGTGCCCGACGCTCGAGAAGATTGTTGTGTTCGACATGGAAGGCCTCAGCGGATTCAGCGATCCGATGGTGATGTCGCTAGACGAATTCATGGCGCTCGGGCGCAACCATATGAACGGCCGCGACGCGCTATGGGACGAGATGATCGCGAGCCGCGGCACGAACGATCTCGCCATTCTGGTCTATACCTCGGGGACCACCGGGCCTCCGAAGGGCGCGATGCATTCCAACCGCAGCGTCACCCACCAGATGCGCTACGCCGACTATCTGCTGGTGCCGACAGATCACGAGGAGCGGCTGGTGTTCCTGCCGCTGTGCCATGTCGCTGAGCGGATAGGCGGCTACTATCTGTCCATCGCGGTCGGCTCGGTGATGAACTTCGCCGAAAGCCCGGAAACCGTGCCGGACAACCTGCGTGAGGTGCAGCCGACCGCATTTCTGGCCGTGCCCCGGATCTGGGAGAAATTCTACTCGGCCATCACCATTGCCCTGAAGGATGCAACGTCGCTCCAGCAGTGGATGTATCGCCACGCGCTCGGCGTCGGACAGCGCCTCACCGAATACAGGCTTGAGGGTGAAACGCCGCCGCTGTCGCTGCGGCTGGCAGGCAAGGCCGTCTATTGGCTGGTGTTCCGCAACATCCGCCGCATGCTCGGGCTCGACCGCGTCCGCATCGCTTTCACCGGTGCTGCGCCGATCTCGCCCGATCTGATCCGCTGGTATCTCGCCATCGGCCTCGACATGCGCGAGGTCTACGGCCAGACCGAGAATTGCGGCGTGGCGACGCTGATGCCCAACGAGCGCATCAAGCTCGGCTCGGTCGGAAAGGCTGCGCCGTGGGGCGAGGTCAAGATCTGCCCGAAAGGGGAAATTCTCATCAAGGGCGATTTCCTGTTCATGGGCTATCTGAACCAGCCGGAGAAAACGGCCGAAACCATCGACGAGAATGGCTGGCTGCATACCGGCGACGTCGGCACCATCGACAACGAGGGCTTTGTCAAGATCACCGACCGGATGAAGGACATCATCATCACGTCCGGCGGCAAGAACATCACACCGTCCGAGATCGAGAACCAGCTCAAGTTCTCGCCCTATATCTCGGACGCGGTGGTGATCGGCGACAAGCGGCCGTTCCTGACATGTCTGGTGATGATCGATCACGAGAACGTCGAGAAGTTCGCGCAGGATTACGACATTCCCTTCACGAACTACGCGAGCTTGTGCCGCGCGCCGGAAATCCAGGATCTCATCAAGCGCGAGATCGAAACCGTCAATGCGAACTTCGCCCGTGTCGAAACCATCAAGAAATTCCATCTGATCGAGCGGCAGTTGACGCCCGAGGATGAGGAGTTGACCCCGACCATGAAGCTGAAACGCAGCTTCGTGAACAAGTCCTACGCAGCCGAGATCGATGCAATGTACCGGGTGAGCGCTGTGGCGTAAGCTCCCCCGTTACTATTGCGTCACAAGAAGCGCATTCCGCGGCCCGCAGGGGCCGCTCAGCGGCGAAGGTAACAAGGCCCGGCCTTCGCTGAATATGGGCCAACAGAGAGGAGACCGTTATGTCGAAATCGTTCAAGGCGTTGGGCCTTGCGGTGGGCGCGCTCGCGCTGACCCAGTCGCCGGCCTTCGCACAGACCAAAGTGACCAACGAGGGCATCTCACCGACCGAGATCGTCGTCGGATCGCATCAGGATTTGTCCGGCCCGATCAAGGTCTGGGGCGTGCCGGTGTCCAACGGCATGAAGATGGCGACGGACGAAATCAATGCCGCCGGCGGCATCAACGGCCGCAAGATCAAGCTGATCATGGAAGACAGCGGTTACGATCCGAAGCGCGCGGTGCTGGCGTCGCAGAAGATGATCGAGAAGGACAAGGTCTTCGCCATGGTTGGCCCGATGGGCTCGCCGACTGTTCTTGCCGCGCAGGACATCCTGTTCGATGCGGGCGTCTTGCAGCTCTTCCCGCTGACGGCGGCGGAGTTCACGTTCAAGTTCGATCCGGCCAAGCCGCAGGAGAGGCTGAAGTTCAACAACATCCTGCCGTACGTCGAAAGCACGCGGGCTGCGATCAAGCACATGGTGGAGTGGAAGAAGTTCACCAAGCCCTGCATCATGCATCAGGACGACGAATACGGTAAGAGCGTGCTCGATGGCTTCAACCAGCAGACGGCAGCGATGAAGCTGACGCCGGCGTCGGTGACCAGCTACAAGCGCGGCGCATCCGATTTCAGCGCGCAGGTCGCGAAGATGAAGGCCGACGGCTGTGATCTTGTGGTGCTCGGAACTGTGATCCGCGAAACCATCGGCGCGATGGGAGAGGCCAAGAAACTCGGTTGGGATGTGACGTTCCTCGGCGCGACACCGACCAACGTGCTCGAAGTGCCCGCGCTCGGCAAGGACGCCGTCGAAGGCCTCTATGCCGCCGCCGGCTTCGAGATTCCGTATGAAGACACCGCCAAGGGCAAGGTGAAGGACTGGCTGACGAACTACAAGAAGGCGTTCGGCACCGACGCCAACACGCAGGCTATCATCGGTTACAACGCCATGATGACCTTCGCTCACTATGCGAACAAGGCAGGCAAGGATCTGACCGGCGCGAAGATGCTGGATTCGCTCGAGTCCGGTGACGTGTTCAATGACATCTTCAACTCGCCGCCGACCAAGTTCTCGAAGACGAACCACCTCGCCACCACGGTAACGCAGGTCCAGCAGGTCAAAGGTGGCCGCTGGGTTCTGGTGAAGGATGGCCTGATGTTCTGAGCAATCTGTTCTGAGTGACATCGCGTGCGCGGGTTGCCCGCGCACGCGATTTTATTTACGGTCCGGCTCCAACAAAGAGCCAACATGCCCAATGACGATTGAAAGTGCGATCAAGACCGGCATCGCGTGCTGGTTTCCGGGAGCCACAGGCATCGATCGCCTGGCTCAACTGTCCGGCGGCGCAAGTCAGGAGACCTGGTCGTTCGACGTCCTGCATCCATCCGGAAACATCGCTGTTATTCTGCGCCGCGCGCCATCGGGCTATGGCGCCGCACCGGGCCGCGCTGCCGGGCTGGAGGCCGAAGCGGTTCTGATGCAGCAGGCTTGTGAAGCGGGAATACCGTCCCCGCGCGTGCGTTACGTACTGCGCGGGGAGGATAGCCTCGGCAGTGGCTTCATCATGGATCGCGTCGAGGGCGAGACCATCCCGCGCAAGATCCTGCGCGATGCGGAGTTCGCCAACGCGCGCAATATGCTGGCGAGCCAGCTCGGTACGGTGATTGCTGGCATTCATGCTTTGGAAAAATCCCGGCTTCCGAAACTGCGGCTGATGACGGTCGCGGGCGAACTCGACGACCTCGCGGCGGAATACAAATCGTTCGACTGGCCGCGTCCGGTGTTCGATCTGGCGCTGCGGTGGCTGCACGACAACGCGCCTGCACCAGCGGACTCGGTGACGCTGGTACACGGCGATTTCCGCCACGGCAATCTCATCATCGGGCCTGAGGGCATTCGCGCGGTACTCGACTGGGAGCTGGCGCATTTTGGCGATCCGATGGAAGACCTCGGCTGGATCTGCGTGAACTCGTGGCGGTTCGGCGAAATCGACAAGCCGGTCGGCGGGCTTGGATCGCGCGAGGACTTGTTCGCGGCGTATGAAGCCGCAGCGGGCCGCGCCGTCGACGTGCCGCGTGTGATGTTCTGGGAAACGCTGGGCACCTTGCGGTGGGGCATTATGTGTTGCGGCATGATGCAGCGGTTTCGCGCCGGCCCCGATTATTCCATGGAGCGCGCCATGATCGGCCGCCGTGCCTCGGAAACCGAAATTGATTTGTTGCGGCTGCTGGCGCCGCGTCGCCGCGCATGACAAAGGATGTATGAGATGCAGGATCAACCGACGCCGGTCGAACTGATCAACGCGGTTGCGGAGTTTCTCCGTGCCGACGTCGCGCCGCAATTGTCCGGGCACGCGGCATTCAAGCTGCGCGTCGGGCTCAACGCGCTCGATCTGGTCGTGCGGCAGCTTACGCATGAAGCATCCGGCGATGCGGCCGAGATCGAGCGGCTGTCAAAGCTGCTCGGCACGTCCGGTTCGCTCGACGACCTCAACCGTCTCTTGTCGGCGCGTATCGCAAGCGGCGAGATGGGCTTCCAGACGCCGGGACTTACCGAACACGTCTGGCAGACCACGATGGACAAGCTGGCCATCGACCAGCCGAACTATGCGTCCTACAAGCGGGAGCGGGACGGAAGCTAGGAGCGTCAGCGACGAAGCAATCCAGTTTTCCTTGTGGCTCTGGATTGCTTCGCTTCGCTCGCAATGACGCTGAACTGATTTATCGTAGTCGATGAAAGATCAGCGCCCCTTCCATTGCGGCGGGCGCTTTTCCGCGAAGGCCTTGGGCCCTTCGATGTAGTCTTCGGACGCGCCAAGCGCCTTGACGGCCGGATAATCGAACTGTTCCGCCAGCGCCTGTTCCAGTGACACGCCGAGGCCGCGATGCATCGTCTGCTTCGAGGCGCGGATCGACATCGGGCCGTTCTGCAGGATGAGATTGGCCCAGCGCTCCGCAGCCGCGAGCGCTTCGCCCTTTGGAACGACTTCGTTGACGAAGCCAAGCTCAAGTCCTTCGCGGGCCGGAACATGGCGTCCGGTCAGGATCATGCCCATGGCGCGCTTGAGGCCGATCAGGCGTGGCAGGCGGTGCAGTCCGCCGGCGAGGGCAGCGAGGCCGACACGCGGCTCGGGCAGGGCGAAGGTCGCGTTTTCCGACGCGATGATCAGGTCGCAGGCCAGCGCGATTTCAAAGCCGCCGCCCATCGCCACGCCGTTGACGGCGGCAATGATCGGCTTGTCACAATCGAAGCGGTGGGTCAGTCCTGCGAATCCGCTGGTATCCCAGCCGCGCTGGCCGCCCTGGGCCTGCCACTTCAGGTCGTTGCCTGCGGAAAACGCCCGGTCACCCGCACCCGTCACGATTGCGATCCATTGATCGGGGTCCTTGTTGAACTCGTCAAAAACGCGATGCATTTCAAAGTGCATCGGCGAATGCACGGCGTTCATTACCTCGGGACGATTGAGCGTGACGATGGTCAGCGGACCTCTGCGGTCCACCTTGGCGAATTCATAGGCCATGAGCGATTTCCTTACGCTGCGTTGCAACACTTGAGCGATGTTGTCGTGCCTTAAATAGACAGCAAAGAAGCCGCTTCACAAATTAATTAAGCGCTTGACTAACGCGCCGCGTCTTACCTTAATTCCCAACCATCGTCGGCTCTCGCGAGCAGCGCGGCGGAACAAAAACAAAGTCCGGGGATGGACGTCTGGGAGTCGCGCGTTGGATTTCTCGCTGCCTGACGATTTGACCGCTTATCTGTCCGAGCTCGATCGCTTTATCGATCAGAAGGTTAAGCCGCTTGAGCAGCGCGACGACAACATCCGCTTCTTCGATCATCGCCGCGAATGGGCGCGGACGGATTTCGACAAGGGCGGCCTGCCGCGCCACGAATGGGAAGACCTGCTGCGTCAGGCCAAAAATCTTGCCGATGAAGCCGGGCATCTGCGCTTCGCGATTCCTGCGCGCTACGGCGGCAAGAACGGCTCCAATCTCTGGATGGCGGTGATCCGCGAGCATTTCGCTGCCAAGGGCCTCGGCCTGCACAACGATTTGCAGAACGAGCATTCGATCGTCGGCAACTTTCCGCTGGTCACCATGCTGGATCGCTACGGCCGCGACGACCAGAAGGCGATGATCGAAGGTTCGCTCACGGGCAAGTACCGCATCACCTTCGGCCTCACGGAGCCAGATCACGGATCGGACGCCACCCACATGGAAACGCGGGCAGTGCAGGCCACGCGCGACGGCGTCAGCGGGTGGGTGATCAATGGCGAAAAGATGTGGACCACCGGTATGCATGTCGCCACCCACTGCGCGACGTTCGCGCGCACGTCGGGCAACGACGGCGATGCGCGGGGCATCACATGCTTCCTCGTGCCCGCAAGCGCCAAGGGCGTGAAGGTCGAAGAATATCTCTGGACCTTCAACATGCCGACCGACCACCCGCGCGTCAGCTTCACAGACGTGTTCGTGCCGGACGATGCGCTGTTCGGCGAAGTCGGCCGCGGCCTGTCGCTGGCGCAATGCTTCGTGCATGAGAACCGTATTCGTCAGGCCGCGAGTTCGCTCGGCGCTGCCGTCTACTGCATCAATGAGAGCGTGCATTACGCGCGCGAGCGCAAGCCGTTCGGCCACGCGCTGGCCGAGAACCAGGCGATCCAGTGGCCGCTGGTGGAGCTTGCGACGCAGGCGGAGATGCTGCGCCTTCTGATCCGAAAGACCGCGTGGGAAATGGACCGCATGACGCAGGCGGAAGTCGAGCACCGGCTGTCCGACAAGGTGTCGATGTGCAATTTCTGGGCGAACCGGCTGTGCTGCGAAGCGGCGGATCGCGCCATGCAGGTGCATGGCGGCATGGGCTACTCGCGGCACAAGCCGTTCGAGCACATTTATCGCCATCATCGGCGCTATCGCATTACCGAGGGCAGCGAGGAAATCCAGAAGCGCAAGGTCGCCGGATTTCTGTTCGGCTATATGGGCGCGGGGAAATTCGAGACGACGGAGAAGAGCCGCTAGTTCAGGTTTCACAAGAGGCGAACAATCGCCCGTGAAGAAATGTTTCTGGAGGAAACGATGCGCAGGTGTACGTCTGGCCGGTCCGACCGGTTCATGCTGATCAGTTCGGAGCGGGTGTTCTACGCCGGGCTGCACGGCAAGCCCTCGGTGCGTACGCTCGGTGCGCTCGCGGTCTGCGTGCCGCTGCATGGCACCGCGCGTCTAGAAATCGAAGGCCAGCCGCCGCGCATTGGCGAAATCCTCGCCGTCCCGGCTTACCTGCCGCACAAGATCACGTCGGAGTCCCGCGAAATCCTTGGGCTGCTGATCGAGCCTGAGTCAGTCTGCGACGAAGATCTCGCCGAGACCATTTGCCAGTGCGACGATCCGGTCGCCGCCAGCCGGCTAGCCGCACGCTTCCGCGAGATCTATGCGACCATGGCGCTGAGCGGCACGAGCGGTTTCACCTCGGCGGATTTCGACCAGATCTTTCTCCAGCGCCGCCTGAAGCAGCGCGATCTGGATACGCGCATATCGACCGTCGTGTCGCGGTTTCAGGCGAAACCGTCCAGCAGCATCTCGGGTGATGATTGCGCGAACGGCGTCAAGCTGTCGCTGTCGCGCTTCCTGCATCTGTTCAAGGACGAGACCAGCATGAACTTCAAGACCTTCCGCGCCTGGAAGCGCGCGCGGAATATACTGCATCACGTCAATGTCGAGCGAAACCTCGCGCATTTTGCGCTCGATGCCGGCTATCCGGATTCGACGCATTTTAGCCACTCGCTGCGCCGCATTTATGGACTGCAGCCGAGTGCGCTTTTTTCCGGCTCGCGGCGGCTGCAGATCATCAACGGCCGGGATGTTGTGAGCGACGCAATGGGAATACGGGCTTAGGTAGCCGCGCGCACGCGTGGCGCGACGCCTTGCTCGGCGCCGGCTTTGTCCTGCGCCGCGATCGCCTTGCGGAATCCCTCGCGCTGCTTGAGCCGCCCCCAATAGGTGGCAACGGCCGGAGTGAACTGCGCGGACAGGCCGTTGGATTGCGCGAACATCAGCGCGTATCCGACCGAAATGTCTGCCGCGGTGAAGCGCCCCGCGCAAACCGTCTCCGATTCGGACACAGTGGTTTCGAGCGAGCGCAGCCGCGCCAGAAACCAGCGCGCATAATCGGCGGCGGCCTGCGGGTTCCTGCGTTCCTCCGGCTCAAGCTGTGCGTAACGGAAATAGATGGTCTGCGGGAACGTCAGCGTGGCTTCGCCGAAAAACAGCCAGTTCAGATACGAGCCATAAGCGGGTTCATCGACCGCGACGTTGAGGGGCGTAGGGCCATATTTGGTCACGAGGTAGTGGCAGATCGCGGAGGACTCGGTCATCCGGGTCTCGCCGTCGATCAGCAGCGGGATGGTGCCCAGCGGATTCAGTTCGAGATATTCGCGCTTCAGAAACCGCGGCGGAAACGGCAGCATCTTCAGTTCGTAGGGGATACCGACTTCTTCCAGCGTCCAGAGCGGACGGAAAGAGCGCGCGCTGGCGCAATGATAAAGCGTGAGCATGTCGGACGTTTCCCTTGCTTCTCGGCGTTATACAGCGCGGATCGTAGGCCGAGGCAAGCGCTTACTGCTCCGGCCGGGTTCTTATTGCTCTGGCAGCGTACCCATGTACTTGCACAGCACGCTGAGCATGACTTCATCCGCGCCGCCGCCGATCGAGGTCAGCCGCCGGTCGCGATAGGCGCGGCTGACGCGGGTTTCGTTCATGAAGCCCATGCCGCCCCAGTATTGCAGGCAGGCGTCGGGAATTTCCCGGCCCAGGCGACCGGCCTTCAGTTTTCCCATCGTGGCCAATGGGGTCACATCATTCCCGGCAATGTATTCCTCGCAGGCGCGATAGAGCAGGGAGCGCAGCAGTTCGACTTCGGTTTTCAGTTCCGCGAGCCGGAAGTGGATCACCTGATTATCCAGCAGGGGCTTTCCGAACGCCTTGCGGGCGCGGGTGTATTCGATGGTTTCATCGATGGTCTTTTCGTGGGATTTCAGGCATGCCGCCACCGCCCACAGCCGCTCCTCCTGGAATTGCATCATCTGGTAGGTGAATCCCTTGCCTTCGTCGCCGATGCGGTTGCGCTTCGGCACGCGCACGTCGGTAAATTTGATTTCCGCCGTGTCCGAGCAATGCATGCCGAGCTTGTCGAGCTTGCGCAGAACCTCCACACCCTTGGTTTTCATCGGCAGGCAGATCAGCGACTTGTTGCGATGAGCCGGGCCATCGCCGGTATTGGCGAGCAGGCACATCCAGTCGGCCTGCGTGCCGTTGGTAATCCACATTTTGCCGCCGTTGATGACATAGTCGTCGCCGTCGGAGCGGGCGGTGGTCTTGATCGAGGCGACGTCGGATCCTGCGCCCGGCTCCGAGACACCGATACAGGCCACATAGTCACCTGCGATGGACGGTGCGAGAAACTCGCGCTTCATCTCGTCCGATCCGAACCGCGCCAGCGCGGGCGTCGCCATGTCGGTCTGCACGCCGATCGACATGCCGACGCCGCCCGCGTTGATCGCGCCGAGTTCTTCCGCCATCACCATGCCGTAGCTGTAGTCGAGACCCGCGCCGCCGTATTCGACGGGCTTGCACAGGCCGAGCAGGCCGAGGTCGCCCATCTTCTTGAACACCTGATGCGCCGGGTAGATTTCATTGCGCTCCCATTCATCGACGAACGGATTGATCTCGTTCTTGATGAACTGCTGCATGGTGCGGCGGATGGCGTCGTGTTCCTGCGTGAACTGCATTGCGTTTCCTGATGTTTCTTATGTGTCTCTAAAGTCCCATCTGGCGGCTCGCCAGATCCTTCATGATTTCCTCGGTGCCGCCGCCGATGGCGTTGACCTTCACCTCCCGGTAAATGCGCTCGACCTTCGGCCCGCGCATGAAGCCCGCGCCGCCGAAAATCTGCACGGCTTCGGACGCGCAGTAGGCCATGGTCTGCGTCGCCTGGTTCTTGCACATGCAGACCTCGGCTACGGGATTGTCGCCTTGCTCCAGCCGCCAGATCAGCATTTCCAGCATCGCCTGCGTTGCCGCCACGCGCTGCGCCATGTCTACGATCTTGTGGCGGATCACCTGATGATCGGCGAGGCGCTTGCCGAAGGTTTTGCGCTCGCGGGCATAGGCGATGGCTTCCTCGACGCAGACCCGCGCGAAGCCGGTGCAGCCGGCCGCAAGGCCCAGCCGCTCGCTGTTGAAGTTCTTCATGATCAGCTTGAAGCCGGCGTTCTCCTGTCCGATCAGATTTCCCACCGGTACGCGGCAGTCGTCGAAGTAGAGCGTCGCGGTATCGGAGGCCCACCAGCCCATCTTCTTCAGCGGCGTGCGCGAGAAACCCGGCGTGTCGCGCTCGATCAGCAGCAGGCTAACGCCGCTCGCGCCTTCGCCGCCGGTTCGCACCGCTACGGTGTAGTAATCCGCGCGCATGCCGGAGGTGATGAAGGTCTTCTCGCCCTTGACGACATAGTGGTCGCCGTCGCGCCGCGCCGTGGTGCGCAAATTGGCGACGTCCGATCCGCCGCCGGGTTCGGTGATGGCGAGGGCGGAAATCTTCCTGCCCGCGAGAATGTCCGGCAGCACCCGCGCCTTCAGTTCATCCGAACCGCCATAGACGATCGGTGGCGAGCCGATGGTATGGCTTTTCAGGCTGGCGCTGACGCCGCCAGCCCCGGCGCGGGCCAGTTCCTGCGCTGCGATCATGGACATGAAGCGGTCGCAGGGCACGCCGCCATACTCTTCCGGGAAGCCGAGCTGGAGCAGGCCGATGGAGGCGGCTTTCAGGTAAAGCTCGCGGGGGAATTCCCCGGCTTCGTCCCATTGCGCTGCAAAAGGTTCGATCTCGGTAGCCACGAAGCGCCGCAGCATATTGCGGAACGCCAGGTGTTCCGGGGTCAGAAAGGGACTGGCCGGTTCATCAATGGATCGTTCCGGGGCGTTCATCGGCATCCTCCGCATTTGGGGAGATTTATGGCCGCTCCAGAGCCCCAAGACTTGCGTTAAGCCGCCATGTCTTCTGAAATTATGCCTTCTGAAATTATGCCTCCGGAAATTGTGACAAGGCCAGCTAGTTTTCACAAGACGCTGGCGGTCCCGGCCTCCTACCGTTCGGAGCAACTCGCGATGAACCTGAGGGCCTGAAATGGATAAAGCCGTCGTCACCTGCGCGCTCAACGGCGTCCTGACCAATCCCAAGCAGCACCATGTCCCGGTGACACCGGAGGAAATGGCTCGGGAGGCCAAGGCCGCGTTTAATGCCGGTGCGTCGGTGATGCATATGCACCTGCGCCGGCAGGAGCCGGATCAAGGGCACATGCCGTCGTGGGACGTGAACCTGTCGAAGGAAGTCCAGCAGGCGATCCGCGAGGCGTGCCCCGGCGTCATCATCAATCACACCACGGGCGTCAGCGGACCGAACTATCAGGGCGCGCTCGATTGCATCCGCGAGACCAGGCCTGAAATGGCCGCCTGCAATGCCGGCTCGCTGAACTATCTGAAGGTCAAGGCCGACGGCTCCTGGGCATGGCCGCCCCATGTGTTCGACAATGCGCCGGACAAGATCCAGAAATATCTCGACGTGATGAAGGTGGCGAAGTCGTTGCCGGAATTCGAGTGCTTCGACGTCGGCATTGTGCGCAGCGTCGCGATGTACAAGCAGAACGGGATGTATTCCGGGCCGCTCGAATACAACTTCGTGATGGGCGTCGCGTCGGGCATGCCCGCCGACCCCGAATTGCTGCCGATCCTGCTCAAGCTGAAACTGCCGGATTCCAACTGGAGCGTCACCGCTATCGGCCGCGAGGAAATCTGGCCGCTGCATCAGCGTTGCGCGGAACTCGGCGGGCATCTGCGCACCGGGCTCGAAGATACGTTCTATCTCGGCGACGGCACCAAGGTGACCTCGAACGGTCAGTTGATCGAGGGCATCGTCGCCTGCGCGCGGAAAGCAGGACGCGAGATCGCGTCGCCAGCCGAGGCGCGGAAAATTCTCAAGCTGAACTAACGATAGCCGAAACGGACATCAGAGCCGTGGTTGAGACAGGGAGGTACGTCATGAACGATCTGACCGCAACGGGCGGCGTGCCCGGTCCCGGACGTATCGGGCGCGTGGCTGTCGGCGACATTCTGCGCCGCGCCGCATGCCGGTTCCCGAACCGCATCGCGCTAACCGACGGTCCACGTCAGGTCACGTTCACCGAAATCGAGCACGATGCCAATCGCTTCGCCAACTATCTGGTGGCGCGCGGGCTCAAGCCCGGCGAGAAGATTTCGACCATCTGCAACAACTCGGTCGAATTCGTCAAAGCGCTGTTCGGCATTCATCGCGCGGGTCTGGTCTGGGTGCCGATCAACACCATGCTTGGTCCATCCGACATGGATTACATTCTCGGCCATGCAGAGGTTCGTTTCGCGCTGATTGACGACAACCTGCATGCACAGCCGGAACGGCGCGCGGCACTGAAACAGCGTGGTGTCGATCTCATTGCTGTGGATCTGGCCGGTAAGGCAAAGGAGCAGGGGCTTGAAAGCTTCAACGACCTGATCAAGGGACAGTCCATCATCGAACCAGAGATTGCGTTCGACGACCGCGATCTGGCGATGATCATCTACACCTCGGGCACGACGTCGCGGCCGAAAGGCGCGATGCATTGCCATCTCGCGGTGGTGATGGCCGCGATGAGCAACGTCATCGAAATGCATCTCGATCGTAACGACGGCATTACCGGACAGTTTCCGCTGTTCCATTGCGCCGCTCACGTCCTGCTGCTGACGTATCTGTCGGTCGGGGGCAAGCTCGCAATCATGCGCGGATTCGATCCCGTCGCCTGCATGGAGGCGGTCCAGCGCGACAAGCTGACGGTTTTCATCGGATTGCCCGCGATGTATCAGGCGATCCTCGATCATCCGCGCCGCAAGGAATTCGATCTCACGAGCCTGCGCACCTGCGTCTACACCATGGCGCCGATGCCGCGCCCGTTGCTGGAACGGTGCATCGCCGAACTGTGCCCGACATTCGTGCAGCCGAGCGGTCAGACCGAAATGTATCCGGCAACCACCATGTCGCAGCCGGACCGTCAGTTGGCGCGCTTCGGCAACTACTGGGGCGAGTCCATGATCATCAATGAGACCGCGATCATGGACGACGAGGGCAATCTGCTGCCGCCCGGACAGATCGGCGAGATTGTCCATCGCGGGCCCAATGTGATGATGGGTTACTACAAGGACCCGGAGGCGACTGCAGCAGCGCGCAAATTCGGCTGGCATCACACCGGCGACCTGGCGCTGATCGACGAGCACGGCGAGGTGCTGTTCATCGACCGCAAGAAGGACATGATCAAGTCCGGCGGCGAGAACGTCGCCTCGGTCAAGATCGAGGAAGCGCTGCTGGCCCATCCGGCGGTGCTGAATGCCGCGGTGGTTGGACTGCCGCATCCGCAATGGGGCGAGGCGGTGTCGGCCTTTGTCAAGCTGAAGCCCGGCGCGCAGACCGGGGAGGCCGATATCATCGAGCACTGCCGCAAGTCGCTCGGCGGATTCCAGATCCCAAAGCTGGTGCGGATTCTGGACGAAATGCCGATGACCGCGACCGGAAAGCTGCGCAAGGTCGAACTGCGCCAGAGGTTCGTCGACCATTTCAACGCGACATCGGCGGCGTGAAAGCAAAGACCATCCATGACGGTAATTGAAAACTCCATCTCCCACGCCAGCGAGACCTATCAGGCCAATCGCGCGGGCATGCTGGCGCA
>Ga0233438_10000990_pt1 | contig 33291 bp, 18 predicted proteins | sample SI_123_September_FD_182720 | JGI IMG/M metagenome (GOLD analysis project Ga0233438, IMG submission 182720) | Seawater microbial communities from Saanich Inlet, British Columbia, Canada - SI_123_September2016_10_MG | ecosystem: Environmental > Aquatic > Marine > Inlet | place: Canada: British...
ATTAAACTAAGGTTTAGGTCTTAAGGAAACGCTCCTTTCGACCTAAACCATTTTTTGCATATATATTTATTCTTTATTTAAAATAGAATTTTAACTAAAATTTTTTCTCCTTTGGCAACGAAAAATAGTACTGAAAGAATAAACTTTGCATCGGCTAAATTGGTGACAGATTATCCTGACTTCCTGGATATTCAGATCAAATCTTTTCAAGATTTTTTCCAATTGAAAACAAAAGCTGATGAGCGAAGTGATGAAGGTTTGTACAAAACTTTCATGGACAATTTCCCAATTACAGATACAAGAAACAACTTTGTATTGGAATTTCTAGACTACTTTGTAGACCCACCTAGATATAGCATACAAGAGTGTATCGAAAGAGGATTGACACACAGTGTCCCTCTAAAAGCTCGTTTAAAATTGTATTGTACAGATCCTGAACATGAAGATTTTGAAACCATTGTACAAGATGTTTATTTAGGGACCATTCCTTACATGACCAATTCAGGTACCTTTGTGATCAATGGAGCTGAACGAGTTGTAGTGTCTCAATTACACCGTTCACCAGGTGTCTTTTTTGGGCAGTCCTTTCATGCAAATGGGACCAAATTATACTCCGCAAGAGTAATTCCTTTCAAAGGATCTTGGATCGAATTTGCAACAGATATCAATCAAGTGATGTACGCTTATATTGATAGAAAGAAAAAATTACCAGTAACTACTTTATTTCGTGCAATTGGATTTGAAAGAGATAAAGATATTTTAGAGATTTTTGACCTTGCAGAAGAGGTGAAAGTTTCTAAGAGTGGCTTGAAGAAAGTTTTAGGACGCAAATTAGCGGCACGTGTTTTGAAAACATGGCACGAAGATTTTGTGGATGAGGATACCGGAGAGGTCGTTTCTATTGAAAGAAATGAAATAGTTTTCGATCGTGATACCATCTTGGAAAAAGAACACATTGAAGAGATTATTGATTCAGGTGCGAAAACGGTATTGTTGCACAAAGAAGAAAATGAATCTGCAGATTATGCAATTATTCACAATACATTGCAGAAAGATCCAACAAACTCTGAGAAAGAGGCTGTGGAACATATTTACAGACAATTGCGTAATGCGGAACCGCCAGATGAGGAAACTGCTCGTGGAATCATCGACAAATTGTTCTTTTCAGAACAACGTTATAACTTAGGAGAAGTTGGTCGTTATAGAATGAACAAAAAGTTGAATCTGGACGAGTCGTTGGATGCAAAAGTTTTAACGAAAAATGACATTATCACGATTATCAAGTATTTGATTGAGTTGATCAATTCAAAAGCAGAGGTAGATGATATCGATCACTTGTCAAACCGTCGTGTAAGAACGGTTGGTGAGCAGTTGGCGAGCCAATTTGGTGTTGGTTTGTCGAGAATGGCACGTACGATCCGTGAAAGAATGAATGTGCGGGATAATGAGGTGTTTACACCGATCGATTTGATCAATGCCAAAACCTTGTCTTCGGTAATCAATTCTTTCTTTGGAACCAACCAGTTGTCACAATTTATGGACCAAACAAACCCATTGGCAGAAATTACGCACAAGCGTAGATTATCAGCCTTGGGGCCTGGAGGACTTTCAAGAGAAAGAGCAGGATTTGAGGTTCGTGATGTACACTATACCCACTACGGTCGTTTGTGTCCAATTGAAACTCCGGAAGGACCAAATATTGGTTTGATTTCTTCTTTGGCAGTTTATGCAAAAGTGAATCATTTAGGATTTATTGAGACCGCCTATAGAAAAATTACTGACGGAAAGGTAAATATTAGTGACGAACCAATTTATTTGAGTGCTGAGGAAGAAGAAGGACATAAATTTGCGCAATCAAATTTGCCTTTGAAAGACGATGGTACTTTTGTAGATGACAAGATCATTTCAAGAGAAGAAGCAGATTATCCTGTAGTAGACCCTACACAAGTGAGCTACATGGATGTATCTCCGAACCAAATTGCATCGATTTCAGCATCTTTGATTCCGTTTTTGGAACACGATGATGCCAACCGAGCATTGATGGGATCGAATATGATGCGTCAAGCAGTACCCTTGTTACGTCCAGAAGCACCAATTGTAGGAACTGGATTGGAACGTAGAGTAGCGAAAGATTCACGTATCTTAATCAATGCAGAAGGAGCTGGAGTCGTAGAATATGTCGATGCCAATAAAATTACCATCAAGTACGATCGGACAGATACGGAAAAATTGGTAAGTTTTGATACAGATGAAAAATCTTACAACCTTATCAAGTTTAGAAAAACCAATCAAGGGACAAATATCAATTTGAAACCTATTGTCCAAAAAGGAGATAGAGTTTCAGAAGGACAAGTTCTTTGTGAAGGATATGCGACACAGAAAGGAGAACTTGCTTTGGGTAGAAATATGAAAGTAGCCTTCATGCCTTGGAAAGGGTATAACTTTGAGGATGCGATTGTAATTTCAGAGCGTGTTGTAAGAGAAGATATTTTTACATCCATACATATTGACGAGTATTCTTTGGATGTAAGAGATACAAAACTAGGAAACGAAGAATTGACGAATGACATTCCAAACGTAAGCGAAGAAGCTACGAAAGACTTGGATGAAAACGGAATGATTCGTGTCGGAGCCGAAGTGAAACCAGGAGATATCCTGATTGGAAAAATTACGCCAAAAGGAGAATCAGATCCTACGCCAGAAGAAAAACTTTTACGTGCAATCTTTGGAGACAAAGCGGGTGATGTAAAAGACGCTTCTTTGAAAGCTTCTCCTTCTTTACGAGGAGTAGTGATTGATAAGAAATTGTTCCAAAGAGCGGTAAAAGACAAATCGAAAAGAACAAGAGATAAAGAAGAAATTGCAAAATTGGAAAACGATTTTGCAGTGAAATTCGAAAGTTTGAAAGACGAATTGGTTGAAAAATTGTTCAACTTAATCTCTGGAAAAACATCTCAAGGAGTTCAAAATGATTTGGGTGAAGATGTATTCCCAAAAGGAAAAAAATTCACCTTAAAAATGTTAAATTCTGTAACGGATTATACACATTTGACCAAAGGATCATGGACGACAGATACTGATTTGAATGCTTTGATTGGTGAGTTGATTCACAATTACAAAATCAAAGTAAGCGACTTACAAGGAAGCTTGCGTCGTAACAAATTTACCATTACCGTTGGAGATGAATTGCCTGCAGGTATTTTGAAACTAGCGAAGATTTACGTGGCCAAAAAGCGTAAGTTGAAAGTAGGGGATAAGATGGCTGGGCGTCATGGAAACAAAGGAATCGTGGCTCGAATTGTTCGTGCGGAAGACATGCCTTTCTTAGAAGACGGAACACCAGTAGATATTGTGTTGAATCCATTAGGGGTGCCTTCGCGTATGAATATTGGTCAAATCTATGAAACCGTATTAGGATGGGCAGGTCAAAAACTAGGTCAAACCTATGCCACACCAATCTTTGACGGAGCCTCTCTAGACGAAATCAATACTTACACAGACGAAGCAGGAGTGCCAAGATTTGGACATACCTATTTGTATGATGGAGGAACAGGAGTTCGTTTTGATCAGCCAGCAACAGTGGGAGTCATTTACATGATCAAATTGGGTCATATGATTGAAGATAAAATGCACGCACGTTCGATTGGACCTTACTCGTTGATCACACAACAACCATTGGGTGGTAAAGCGCAGTTTGGAGGTCAACGTTTTGGAGAGATGGAAGTATGGGCACTAGAAGCTTATGGAGCGTCTAGCATTCTGAGAGAAATCTTGACAGTAAAATCGGATGACGTGATGGGAAGAGCGAAAACCTATGAAGCGATTGTCAAAGGTGAGCAAATGCCTGAACCAGGTTTGCCAGAATCATTCAACGTATTGATGCACGAACTGAAAGGTTTGGGATTAGACGTTCGATTAGAAGACTAAAAGAGTTGGCGAGCAATCCCGGTTGCTCGCTGATTTATTAGCCTACAATTGAATAGGCATATTAAAATTTACATTTATAATTCGAATCCATTTTATATCATGGCAAGAAAAGAAGATAAATACACTGTTAAGAAATTCAGTAAAATTTCAATTGGTTTGTCCTCTCCAGAATCTATTTTAGATATTTCTAAAGGAGAAGTTTTAAAACCAGAAACAATCAACTACCGTACACACAAACCCGAAAGAGATGGTTTGTTTTGTGAGCGTATTTTTGGTCCTATCAAGGATTTTGAATGTGCTTGTGGAAAATACAAAAGAATTCGATACAAAGGAATCGTTTGTGATCGATGTGGGGTAGAAGTTACCGAGAAAAAAGTACGTAGAGATAGAGTAGGACACATCAACTTGGTGGTGCCTATTGCACACATATGGTACTTTAGGTCATTGCCGAATAAGATGGGATACCTTTTAGGTTTGCCTTCTAAGAAATTAGACATGATCATTTATTACGAACGTTATGTTGTAATTCAACCAGGTGCTGCTACCAATTTGGATGGAACTCCATTGCATAAAATGGATTTTCTGACCGAAGAAGAGTATTTGGACATCTTAGAAACCATTCCTCAAGACAATCGTTATTTGGAAGATTCGGATCCAAATAAATTTATTGCTAAGATGGGAGCAGAGTGTCTGATCGATTTGTTAGACAGAATTGATTTGGATGCACTTTCGTACGAATTGCGTCACAAAGCAAATACAGAAACTTCGAAGCAACGTAAGACAGAAGCATTGAAGCGTTTGAACGTAGTGGAAGCCTTTAGAGATTCTCAAAAAAACAGAGACAACAATCCTTCATGGATGATTTTGAAAGCGATTCCAGTGATACCGCCAGAGTTGCGTCCATTGGTACCTCTGGATGGAGGTCGTTTTGCAACATCTGATTTGAATGATCTATACCGAAGAGTAATTATCCGTAACAACCGTTTGAAACGTTTGATGGAAATTCAAGCGCCGGAGGTGATTCTGCGTAACGAAAAGCGGATGTTACAAGAATCTGTAGATTCTCTGTTTGACAACACGCGTAAGGCGTCTGCTGTAAAAACAGAATCAAACAGACCGTTAAAGTCTCTTTCAGATTCATTGAAAGGAAAACAAGGTCGTTTCCGTCAAAATTTATTGGGGAAACGTGTTGATTATTCTGCACGTTCTGTAATTGTCGTAGGACCGGAAATGAAATTGTCAGAGTGTGGATTGCCTAAAGACATGGCAGCTGAACTATACAAACCATTCATCATTCGTAAGTTGATTGAAAGAGGGATCGTAAAAACAGTAAAATCTGCAAAGAAAATTATAGACAAAAAAGAGCCTGTTGTTTGGGATATTTTGGAAAACGTTTTAAAAGGACATCCAGTATTGCTAAACCGTGCTCCTACACTTCACCGTTTGGGAATCCAAGCGTTTCAACCGAAGTTGATTGAAGGAAAAGCAATTCAATTGCACCCTTTGGTATGTACGGCCTTTAATGCCGATTTTGATGGAGATCAAATGGCGGTGCACTTGCCATTAGGACCAGAAGCAATTTTGGAAGCACAATTGTTGTTGCTAGCCTCTCATAACATTTTGAACCCAGCAAATGGAGCCCCTGTTACAGTACCTTCACAAGATATGGTATTGGGTCTTTACTACATGACGAAAGAAAGAAAGTCAACTCCGGAAGTTCCTGTAAAAGGAGAAGGATTGACATTCTATTCTCCAGAAGAATTGACGATTGCTTACAACGAAGGTGCAGTTGATTTGAATGCAGGTGTGAAGGTAAGAACACAAGATACTGATGAAGCCGGAAATCAGGTAACTAAAATTATTGGAACGACCGTAGGTCGTGTCTTGATCAACGAAGTTGTCCCAGCAGAAGCAGGGTATATCAATGAGGTATTGACCAAGAAAAACTTGCGTGGAATTATCGGAAATATTTTGAAAGCAACCGACATTCCAACCACAGGAAAATTCTTAGACGATATCAAAACGATGGGATTCAAGTTTGCCTTCCAAGGAGGTCTTTCGTTTAGTTTAGGGGATATCATTATCCCTGCTGAAAAACAAGGAATGATTTCAGACGCAAATGCGGAAGTGGATGTGATCATGGCAAATTACAACATGGGTATGTTGACCAACAAAGAGCGTTACAACCAAGTAATTGATATTTGGGGATCTACAAACAATCGTTTGACAGAATTGTCTATGAAACGTTTGAGAGAAGATCAGCAAGGTTTCAACTCGGTTTACATGATGTTGGATTCAGGAGCCCGTGGATCGAAAGAACAGATTCGTCAGTTGACAGGTATGCGTGGATTGATGGCAAAGCCTAAAAAATCTACTGCTTCAGGAGGAGAGATTATTGAAAATCCAATTCTTTCGAACTTTAAGGAAGGACTTTCAATTTTGGAATACTTTATTTCTACTCACGGTGCACGTAAAGGTCTTGCCGATACGGCTTTGAAAACTGCCGATGCAGGATATTTGACACGTCGTTTGGTAGACGTCGCACAAGATGTCATCGTCAATGAAGACGATTGTGGTACTTTGAGAGGACTGGAAGTAACGCCACTAAAGAAAAACGATGAAATTGTTGAGTCGTTAGAAGAAAGAATTGTAGGACGTTTTACGTTGCACGATGTTTGTCACCCAGTTTCCAAAGAAGTAATCGTGTCTGCCTCTGAGTTGATAACAGATGAGTTGGCAAAGGAAATTCAGGAAGCAGGAGTAGACAGTGTTGAAGTTCGTTCTCCACTAACGTGTGAGGCGAAAAAAGGAATTTGTGCAAGTTGTTACGGTCAAAGCTTGTCTACACGTTCTATGGTTCAAAGAGGAGAGTCTGTAGGAGTTATTGCAGCCCAATCCATTGGAGAGCCAGGGACACAATTGACATTGAGAACGTTCCACGTTGGAGGAGTTGCAGGAAATATTTCGGAAGAAAACAAATTGATTGCAAAATTCAATGGGAAAATAGAGATAGAAGACTTGAATACAGTTCAGGGAGAAGATGCGCAAGGAAACAAAGTGGACATCGTGATTTCTAGAACTTCTGAAATCAAAGTGATTGATGAGGTTACAGGATTGGTGTTGAGTACAAACAATATCCCTTATGGATCTTATGTTTTTGTCAAAGGCAAGAAAAAAATCAAAAAAGGAGATGTCGTTTGTCAATGGGATGCCTTTAACGGTACGATCGTTTCTGAATTTGGAGGAAAAATTGTTTTCGACAATGTAGAAAAAGGAGTCAACTATCAAGTTGAAATTGACGAACAAACAGGTTTCCAAGAAAAAGTAATTACCGAATCTAAAAATAAAAAAATCATTCCTTCGTTGATTATTGAGGGAGCTGATGGTGAAGTTTTACGTTCTTACAGTTTGCCATTAGGAGCACATCTAATGATCGACAATGGAGACACTGTTCAGGCAGGTAAAATTTTGGTTAAAATTCCACGTAAGTCCGGGAAAGCAGGCGATATTACAGGAGGTCTTCCTCGTGTAACCGAGTTGTTTGAAGCGCGTAATCCTTCGAACCCAGCGGTTGTAGCTGAAACAGACGGTGTCGTTTCCTTTGGAAAAATCAAACGCGGAAACCGTGAGATTATCGTAGAGTCTAAATTAGGAGATATTAAGAAATACTTGGTGAAATTATCGAACCAAATCCTGGTACAAGAAAATGACTTTATCAAAGCCGGAATGCCATTGTCTGACGGAGCGATAACACCGAATGATATTTTAAAAATCCAAGGACCTTCAAAAGTTCAGGAGTATTTGGTGAATGAAATTCAAGAGGTTTACCGTTTGCAAGGAGTGAAAATCAACGACAAACATTTTGAGGTAGTCGTACGTCAAATGATGCGTAAGGTTCGAATCATTGATTCAGGAGATACCTTGTTCCTCGAAAATGCACTTGTTCATAAAAATGACTTCATTCAACAGAATGATGCGATTTATGGGATGAAAGTGATTGAGGAAATTGGTGGATCTGAAGAAGTGAAAGCAGGACAAATTATATCTGCTCGCAAATTGAGAGATGAAAATTCTCGATTGAAAAGAGCAGACAAAGATTTGATTGTTGCGAGAGATGCGAGACCAGCCACTGCAGAGCAAATTTTGCAAGGGATTACAAGAGCCTCTTTACAAACAAAATCATTCATCTCTGCTGCTTCCTTCCAGGAAACAACAAAAGTACTGAACGAAGCTGCTGTAAGTGGTAAAGTAGATTCTTTGGAAGGACTGAAAGAGAATGTAATTGTTGGAAAACGTATTCCAGCAGGAACAGGAATGAGAAGTTACAACAAGACAATTGTTGCTCCTAAAGATGAGATGGAAGAAAACTTGTAAAAGTGTATCGTTCAGTCAAAAGACAAAACGAAGATAGAAGCAATGGTTCACAATTTTTTGTGGACCATTTCTTTTATCTGTTTGGAAATATTTATCCTTAAATCATGAAAGAAAATCAAAATAAAGACGGGAAATTAAATATCGAGCTAGATGAAAGCATCGCAGAGGGGACTTATTCAAATTTGGCGATCATCAACCATTCTTCATCAGAGTTCATCTTAGATTTCATCAATGTCATGCCAGGAACACCCAAAGCGAAAGTGAAATCAAGAATTATATTGACTCCAGAGCATGCCAAAAGATTGGCAAAAGCATTGATTGAAAATGTAAAACGTTTTGAGAAATCAAATGGAACCATCAACGCACCAGAGAATCCACCAATTCCAATGAATTTTGGTCCGACTGGACAAGCGTAATTCACAATTTTTAAGCAATTGATTTACAGGATCTTCTGTGGTTTGAGTTTCTTATTTACCACAGAAATGAGCCGACAAAGCACCTTTTGGAAATAGGAGTATTGTTTGAAATTCTATCCAAAAAAATAGAGATTTCCTCCACTCGTTTCTAAATTAAGTTTTATTTTTGCACATGCAGCAAAAAGTACTTATTCTAGATTTCGGATCGCAATTCACGCAATTAATTGCGCGTAGAGTTAGAGAACTCAACATTTATTGCGAAATACACCCCTACAACAGCACAAAGTTCGATGTAGAGGATTACAAAGCAGTTATTCTTTCAGGAAGCCCACACTCCGTAAGAGGTGAAAGTGCTCCACAACCTGATTTGACGAAAATCAAAGGAAAAAAACCACTGTTGGGAGTTTGTTATGGCGCTCAATATTTGGCACATTTCTTTGGAGGAGAAGTAGGTGCTTCAAAAACGAGAGAATACGGAAGAGCCAATCTTTCTTTTGTAGACCATACAAGTGACTTGTTTGAAGGTGTAGGTACAGGAAGTCAAGTATGGATGAGTCATTCAGATACGATTTTGCACTTGCCCGAGCACTACACGAAAATTGCAAGCACGCATGATGTAGAAAATGCAGCCTATCAAATTGAAGGAGAAGAAACGTACGCCATCCAATTTCACCCAGAAGTATACCATTCCACAGATGGTTTGACCTTGTTGAAAAACTTTTTAGTAAACATTGCAAAAGTGGCGCAAGAATGGACACCGGATAGTTTTGTAGACACTACTGTAGCCGCTTTGAAAGAGAAAGTAGGCAATGACAAAGTAGTTTTAGGATTGTCAGGAGGTGTGGATTCTACAGTAGCGGCTGTTTTATTAGACAAGGCTATTGGTGAGAATTTGCATTGTATTTTTGTGAACAATGGTTTGTTGCGAAAAAACGAGTTCGAGAGCGTTCTGGATCAATACGAAGGAATGGGATTGAATGTAAAAGGCGTAGATGCTTCTCAAAGGTTTTTAGATGCCTTAAAGGGGGAATCAGATCCTGAGAAAAAGCGAAAAATTATTGGACGTGTATTTATAGAGGTTTTTGACGACGAATCTCATTTGTTGACGGATGTAAAGTGGTTGGCACAAGGAACTATTTATCCCGATGTGATCGAGTCTGTTTCGGCAAATGGTGGTCCTTCTGCCACTATAAAATCGCATCACAATGTTGGTGGATTGCCAGATTTTATGAAATTAAAAGTAGTAGAGCCTTTGCGTATGATTTTCAAAGATGAAGTACGTAGAGTAGGGAAATCTATGGGCATTGATCCAGAATTGTTAGGAAGACATCCTTTTCCCGGGCCAGGAATGGGAATCCGAATATTGGGCGATATTACTGCGGAAAAAGTAAGAATATTACAAGATGTCGATGCGGTGTTTATCAATGGTTTGAAAGCTTGGGGCTTGTATGACAAAGTTTGGCAGGCCGGCGCTATGTTATTGCCAGTAGATTCTGTAGGTGTTATGGGAGATGAAAGAACGTATGAAAAAGTAGTTGCGTTAAGGGCCGTAGAATCAACAGATGGAATGACGGCAGACTGGGTAGATTTGCCTTACAAGTTTTTACAAGAAACGTCGAATAAAATCATCAACAATGTCAAGGGGGTCAATCGAGTAGTTTATGATATCAGTTCAAAACCTCCTGCAACTATTGAGTGGGAATAACAGCATCCTTCTTTGCTGCAATTTTGATTGAAGCAAAGTCTGGTTTTTGCAAATTTGTTTAAAAGAAAGGAGTCATGCTTGGCTGCATCTCCGCTCAAAGAAGTCTTAAAAAAACAGCAAATATGAAAAAGTTATTGTTATTTATTGCAATTGTTTTTTGTACCGTTTTTACAGGGAACTCTCAGGAAAAAAAATACTTAGAACACATCGTTCGTGAGGGCGAAAGTTTGCGTAAAATTGCAAGGAAGTACCGCATTAAGAAAAGAGCACTTTTCAAACTCAATCCAGACCTCCGAAAAAAACCTGTTGAAAACACCGTTCTTCTCGTGCCAAATCCCAAGTACAAAGAGGTTTCACGGGAGCAAACAAGTTCTTTAAGGAGTCATATTGTACAGCCAAAAGAGACTCTTTTCGGTATTGCTAAAAAATATTCAGTACCTCTAAACTTGTTGAAAGAATACAACCCCTTTTTGAAAGACAAGGGACTCGATATTGGCATGGTTTTAAAAATCCCACAATTCAAGGTCCTTAGCCAGGATGAACAAAGGTTGATCAAGCTTGCAAACTTGGCAAAAATGTATGAGTTACACACCGTTGTAAAAGACGATAGCTTTTACAGTTTGACACGTAATTACCACGTTTCAAAAGAGAGTTTGTTGCGTTTGAATCCCGACTTAAAGGGTGGTTTGAAATTAGGGATGGTGCTCAAAATTTGGAGGAAAAGAAATATAGACAACACTTTGCAGGGGCGACGCATCTTGATGAAAGATAGCACTGTGAACTCAAGAAGTATAAATGTTGCTCTTTTGTTTCCTTTTAAATTTCGTAAAAACGACACCTTGACAAAGGAACAGTTGTTTTCTTCAAAAGGAAAGCTGGAAAACATTGTAATGGATTTTTATTTGGGAGCAGAAATCGCTATAGATTCATTGAAAAAGCAAGGACTTTCAATCAATCTAAAGGTCTTTGATTCTGAAAACAACAAAGATTGTATTTTGGACTATTTTGACGCTGGTGCTTTTGATAGTATCGACGTTGTTTTTGGTCCAGTCTATAACAAACATGTGAATATGGTGGCCGAAAGGTTGAAAGACATTCCTGTTGTTTATCCTTTTTACTCAAAAAAACAAGGGGCTTTTACCAATCAAAACGTGATCAAAACTGCTCCAGATCATTCGGTATATGAAAAGGTGGTCCTGGATCATTTTAAAAGAAACCACAACAATGAGCACGTTGTGGTTGTTGGGAATTACACGGTGGCGTCAGAGTTGAAAATGAGATATTTTAAAAGAGAGTTGTTGCAAAAGGATTCTATTTCAGAGGTTGCGATGCTGCAACCTGAAGAAGGCTTTATTCAAAAAGAACGTTTCGAACAGGCAATAGATACTTTGGGAGTGAATTGGGTTTTGTTAACGACAAACAACAAGGTAGTAACTGCCGATGTAGTCAATAATTTGAAATCTTTGCCAAACAATGCCTCGGTAAGATTGTTTGCTATGGAAAAAGCAAAAAATTTTGAGATTATTGACAACAATACTTTGGCCAAGATGAATTTTACCTACGCCGTTTCAGGTGTTCAGAACGATTCATTGCCTGAAGTAGCTGAATTTTACCGCAAGTATTTATTGAAGAATTATGCATATCCAACGGATTATGCAATTCGCGGTTTCGATATTGTATACGATGTGCTTGTTCGCATGAGTGCGACGGATGAATCCCTTTTGGATACGGATTTCTCAGAGGGTTCAAGACGAGTCGGGAATTCTTTTTTTTATGAAAAGGAGTTTTTAAAGCCGATAAGCAACAAAGCGGTTTACTTACGGAAGTACAACGAAGATTTGACTATTGAAGACATTCCGTTGTATGAAGAGGAATCTGAAGAGCCAAGGGAAGAGGACACCAGAGCAGTCTTGTCAGAGGAATGAAAGGTTCTTTTTCAAAAGAGGGGTTATTTTTTCAAGAGTTTTTTTATTTCCCAATGCTTTCAAGGCTTCTAAATGTTGCTGATGGTGCACATCTGAGCCCACAAAGTCTACCATGTCTAATTGGACAAGTTTTAGTGCTGTTCTTTTAGTCGATTCTCCATAATAACCTGTTAAGGAGAGTAAATTTAATTGAAATCGGCATCCTGCGTTTTTCAATTTTTCATAAGCCTCTATGTTGTTGTGGTAAAAATCATAACGTTCCGGATGCGCTAATATTGGTCTGTAACCTGCCAATTGAATATCAAATAAAATATCAAAAAGATTGACGGGAGCGTTCAAATAAGAAAGCGCTATCAAGAGCGCATCTTCTTTGAGTGTCAACAAGTCTCTTTTCTTAAGAAGTTCACAAAATTGTTCGTCTAACAAATATTCTGCCGCACTGTCTATATTTATATGTGAATGATCTGCTTTCTCCAATGCCTCTTGAACCAATTCCAGTTTGTCAAGGATATGATCTGTACTATTTGGCCAAACGTTGCCTGAGACGTGGGGCGTCGTGATAAAGTTTTGTATCCCAAAGGAATCCATTTTTTGAATCAATCCAATCGATTCTTCTATGTTTTTTGGCCCGTCATCAATCCCAGGAAGAAGGTGAGAATGGATGTCTACAAAGTCAAAAGGAAAAACTTCGGACAAGGGCTTTTTTTTATGGAATAAATCGAACACGTTTCAAAGAATTTAATGCCTCAAATTTATTGAATATTTTTAAAACAGACGCATTGCGTTGGAGATAATCATTGCCTCCTTTTTGTTTCAAAATAGGCATTGCTCGGCTCCTTGAAATGAAAAATTGTTCTGATGGAGTCTTGCAATTGTTTTTTTTGAAACCATTGCTTTGTTTTTTGTGTATTCTTGTATTGGCGAACTCCGGTTGAATAGAGTAACAAAGAACACAGGCAGGTCTTTTGAATCGTATCTAAAAAGAACCTCATAAGTATTGAATGCGTATAGGATCAATAGATTATTGGTCTTTTGCTGTTTGCAATACTGTTCGAAATCGTTATCGTAGAATTGTGTTGCTTTCTCTTGGAGATGTTGTTACCTTTGGCTGACTTAAAGCCGAAAATTTATGATTTTAATTGCAGATGGAGGATCTACCAAAGCAGATTGGATTGCCTTAGACGAAAACAAAGAACAATTATTTAAGGTAAGAACAGGTGGGTTGAACCCGGCGGTAGTGCCCGTAGAAGTTTTGCGTGCTCGTATTTTGGAAGCCGATGAGTTTTCTGAAAATTTAGATGCAGTTACTCAGATCTTTTTTTATGGAGCTGGTTGTGGAACCGATGTCGCTACAAAAATACTTAAAGATTTGTTTGAGGAGCTTTTTCCAAATGCAGAAGTAGTCGTTGCAGAGGATACTTTGGCCGCCGTTTATGCTGCGGCAGGGAATGATCCTGCCATTGTTTGTATTTTAGGAACGGGATCAAACAGTAGTTATTTCGACGGTGAAACGATTGAGTCAAATGCGGTTTCTCTTGGATACATTGTTATGGACGAGGCGAGCGGAAATTATTTTGGAAAACGGTTGATACGCAATTATTTTTACAAAGTGATGCCGCCTTACATGGCAGAAAAATTTGAAAAGGAATTTAATTTGGAGCCAGATCATATCAAATTCAATTTGTACCGTCAGCCAAATCCAAATACTTACCTAGCAAATTTCGCTAGTTTTATGTTTCATTACAAGGAAGATCCGTATGTGTTAAATTTGATGGAAGACGGTTTTGACGCTTTCTTTAGAAGCCGTGTATTGCCTTACAATAAAGACAAATCCACCCCAATTTATTTCATTGGTTCCATTGCTTACTATTTCTCAGATATTTTAGAAAAAGTAGCAGCGAAGCACGATTTGAAAATCACAGGTGTGATCCAAAGACCGATTCATAATTTAATCGAATATCACAAGAAAAATTTAATCAAATAAAGCAACAATTCGCTCCAAGGCCATGCCACGAGAACCTTTGATAAGATAAGTGGAGGAACTGTCCGTTTTGAAAGAAGTTTGAAAAGCCTCAAAGGTTGGGTATTTAAGCGCTTTTGAGGTTTTTACTTTTGAAAAATTTTTTCCGATCAAAATGACCTGTTCGAACGGAAGTATTTCTGCAAAAGCAGCAATTTTTTGATGTTCTTCAGTACTCGACGTGCCCAGTTCAAACATGTCGCCTAACACGACATTTTTGCGTTTGGCATTCATTTTCGAAAAGTTTTCCAAAGCAACCTTCATGCTGCTAGGATTTGCATTGTAAGCGTCTAACAAGAGAGTGTGCGCTCCTTTGTGCACTATTTGCGATCTGTTGTTTTTAGGAACATAGGCAACGATAGCTTCCTGGATGTCTTTTTCAGCAACTTTAAAATACTCGCCAATGCTCATGGCCGCTAAAATATTCGAAAAATTGTAGGCTCCTATCAAATTTGTTTTTAAAAGTTGAGTACCGTGTTGGATTTCTAGAAAAGGATCGCTGTTGGTAAGACTTATTTTTGAGTCCAGTAACAAAGAGGTGACACGTTCCGTTTTTTTCAACTGTAAAGAGTCGTTTGGGTTTACAAAGGCTTTCCCCTTTGTTTTTTCCAGAAACTCATACAGTTCTGATTTTCCCTTGATCACACCTTGTACCCCGCCAAAGCCCTCTAAGTGTGCTTTTCCGAAATTGGTGATGTATCCATAATTTGGTGCAGCAATACGCGCTAAAAGTTCAATTTCTTTCAGATGATTGGCGCCCATTTCAACGACACCTATTTCAGTAGTCTTGTTCATGGAAAGCAAGGTCAAAGGAACTCCAATATGGTTGTTTAAATTTCCAATGGTAGCAACGGTCTTGTATTTTTTTGACAAAACTGTGGCAATCAATTCCTTCGTAGTCGTCTTGCCATTACTTCCTGTCAAAGCTAAAATAGGAATGTTTAAAAACTTTCTGTGGTAATTGGCCAGTTTTTGCAGTGTTTCGAGCGTATTTGAGACTAAAATGGTTTGATTCGAAGTGACGTATGATTTGTCATCAACCAGCGCATAACGAGCACCCGATGCCAAAGCCTTATAAGCAAATTTATGCCCGTCGAAATTAGGGCCTTTTAAGGCAATGAAAATGCAATCTTTTGAAAGGGTTCGTGTGTCTGTACAAACACCATTACTTTTTAGAAAAAGCGCATGTATTTCTGAAACTGTCATTTAAAATTATCTTAGTGTTAATGAACCACCTCTGAAAGAAGTTTTATTTTTTGTAAAAGGGTGTTTTCTTTCCGTTGGCCATGGAGCCAAGCTTGTCCATAGCACATCGAAACCCGATAAATTCTGATCCCATATACTGCGGTAAAAACCTTCTTTGTGCTGGGTCGAGCCAAAATTCACGATCTTTCCAGGAGCCTCCTTTGTAGACTCTCGATTGGTCATCAATATTGGTGGTTCTAGGTTTGTCATCGTACTCGGTGATATAGGTCCCGCTTTCGGCATCAAAGTAAGATGTTGGCGCAAGAGGCGCATTGTACATTCTTGATTTTTCTGTGATCTCTCGCGTTTCTTTACGGTAATGTCTTGAGTTTTTTAAATCACCATCATTCACACTCGCATTGTTTGCGAAGTGATAATTGAATCGAAGTCTACTATCTTCTTTCGTGATAGGAACATACATCACCTTTCCAGGAATGTTTTTAGGGATCAACTTCCCATTTGGCAATGTGTCGTAAACTAGATCTTCATAGTTGGCGATGTTTACTTTGCCGTTTTTATCAATGACTTTTTTCAGGAATAAATTGCCACGGGCATAGTTGAAGTCATTCATTTCTGTATCAATAATAGGACGGTATACATCGAATACCCATTCAGCTACATTTCCAGCCATGTCATACAATCCAAAAGCATTGGGAGGATAAGATTTGATTTTATTGGTAATATCTGCACCGTCACCAGACCAACCGGCAATACCGCTATAATCTCCTTTGCCTTGTTTGAAGTTTGCCAACTGATCTCCTTTTTTCGAGTTGGATTTGTTTCTTGTATACTTTCCATTCCATGGATATTTTTTTCTTCCCCGAATGGTGTTGTATTCTCGGTTTTCTATCACCGCTTTCGCAGCGTATTCCCATTCGGCCTCTGTGGGAAGTCTGAAATCAGGCGTAAAGACTCCGTCGTGTATTTTTACGTGCTTTCCTTGGGGTGAATTTTGTACATCATTGTAAATAGCTGTATCGTCATCAAATACCGAGTTGGGATTCAATAAATAGGTTTCGGTATTGAAATGATTTTTTCCTTCTGCACGTATACTGTCGTTTTCAAGCAAAGGTTTTAAAATCCCTAAGTCCATAAGTGCTTTTTGATTTACCATGTCTGTACGCCACTCGCAATAATCATTTGCTTGCAACCATGAAACTCCCACAACCGGGTAATTGGCATAGGCAGGATGTCTCAAATAAGTCTTGCTCAATGTCTCATTGCTACCGAGCTTATTTCTCCATACGAGCGTGTCCGGCAAAGCGGCCTCGTAGATGTGACGGTAATTTTCATTTCTTGGAGGAAAGACCTTTTCAAGATACAAGAGATACAATAAATATTCTGCGTTGGTAACCTCTGCTTCGTCCATATAAAACGAACGAACCTGCATTCTTTTTGGGGTGGTGTTCCAATCCGCCATAATGTCTTCTTGAACACTTCCCATCGTAAACGTACCTCCTTCTATCAAAACCATTCCTGGAGGTGTTTTTTGTCCTTGGTAGTTTTGATTGAGTGTAAAGTCTCCAAAGCTTTTGTCGCTGAGCTTCCAACCTGTGAGAGTAGAAATGTTCGATGTTTGAGAGGTGGAGAACTTACTACAGCTAGACAGTACACCTAAAATGATGCAACAAAAGACTAAAAAATTCCATAGATTTTTCATATGTAGCGGATACGTTTGTTTGAAATTATGAGCAATGCAATGTACAATATTTATGTGTTTTTTCAATTTTTTGATCTTAAAATATAGTATCGGTAAAATTTTATATTTCTTTAAAAGAACACAATAACGATAGGATTATTTCTTTATTATGTAGTAACTTTCCAAATGAAAAAAGAAATTGTCAAAATGAGTCGATTCCGTAGGGCTGTAAAAAAATCCAAAAAACTACCATTTCTTGTGTTTTTTTGTCTTTCATTTTGTGGTTGGTCGCAAGTACGCCAGGAAAAAACGTTTCGGTTGACCTGGGATTCAAGCAGCGGTTTAAGAACAAGCGTTTCGGAAGTTTATGAAGTTCCTTTGGTAAGGGGAAGTGGGATGAACGAAAAAGGAATTCCACAATTTCAAGAGACATGGAAAGTTGGAAATTTCAGCAGCATTCGAGAATACCAAATTACGAATGAAGTGTATCGTGTAGTATCTTCCTCTTTTTTAGGGGAGCTGCCAAAAGAACATTTGTCTGCAACGCTTCAACCTCATATAACCCTTTCGCAAGGAAAATCCCACCATTTGATGTCACTGAGTTTGCAGCCGATTGTCAAAGAAAATGGGCAGTTCAAAATACTGGAAGCTTTTGATTTGGCATATGTATTGGAGAACGAAGAAAAACTGAAAAGAGATGCAAGAACCCAAACCGAAGCATCTGTATTGTCCAGCGGCACTTGGTATAAAATAGCGATTGATAAAAGTGGTGTGTATCGATTGAACAAACGTTTTTTGGAAAATTTAGGGGTCGATACAGGCAATTTGGATCCGAGAAACATTCGCATCTTTGGGAATGGTGGAAAGATGTTGCCTCAGGTGAACGGAGCATTTAGATACAAAGGTTTGCAAGAAAATAGTCTGTGGGTTGTTGGAGAAGATGATGGTACATTTGACAATTCAGACTATGTTGCTTTTTATGCACAGGGACCCGACGATTGGGTTGTTACAGATGCCAATTCCGTTTCCCACAGAAAAAATATTTACTCCAATCATTCCTATTATTTTTTATCGGTGGATCTTGGGCAAGGAAAGAGAATACAAGAACAAATACCGATTACTGAAAGGGCCACACATGCGGTGACTACATCCAAAACATATGCGTTTTTCGAGGAAGAGAAGGTGAATCTATTAAACGCAGGGCAGCAATGGTTTGGAGATTTGTTTACCCGAAATTCTACTGCCAAAAACTATCATTTTCGTTTTGATAATTTAGATATTTCTCAGGAAGTACGGGTCAGGGTAAGAGCCATGGCACAGTCTTCAGTCAGTTCATCAATGACTGTTCAAATCAATGACAACAATGCTTTTGATTTGAATTTTTCGTCAATTTCGGCCGGGGCTTTCATCAAAGCAAATGCCAAAATTGCTGAAAATTCGGCCCAAATATCCTCCGAAGATGTCACGGTTACTGCACAATACAACAATACCACAGATCCTGCAGGTTACGCACGTTTGGACTATATAGAAGTGATTGCCGATAAAAATTTAGTGGCAAATGGAACACAGTTCGGATTTCGTAATTTTTTGTCCAAGGAGGCAGGAAATGTTTTGGAATATTCCATTGCCAATGCCTCAGAAATAGATCAATTGTGGGATGTAAGCGATCATCTCAACCCCAAAAAAGTTGAAAATTTACAGCCGGGCATGTCCAATTTTGTTTTCAAAGGCGGCGGTGGAGAACTCAAAGAATATGTGGTTGTGAGTGAAACGGATTTTTACATGCCTACGATTCCAGAAAATCCTTTGGTTGCGAATCAAAATTTACAGGCATTGAAAGATGTTCAGTACCTTATTGTTACCCATGATGAATTGGCCAGTGAAGCGCAAAGAATAGCCGATTATCACATCGCAAATTCAGGTTTGACGGTGGAGGTCGTCACCTTGGATAAAATATACAATGAATTCGGTTCGGGATCCAAAGACATCACTGCGATCCGAGACTTTGTAAAACATCTTTACGACACAGCTACGAGTGATGAGACGCGCATTAAATACCTTTGTTTGTTTGGAGATGCTACCTACGATTACAAAGATATTTTATCAAAAAACAAAGGAAAGAATATTGTTCCAGTCTATATGCCATATCGAAGTTTTAGTTTGACCTACTCTTATGTGACGGATGACTATTACGGAATGATGGATGCTGGAGAGGGAGGAATGGAATCCACAGACAAACAAGATGTGGCTACGGGAAGAATTCTAGTGGCAAACGAAAAAGAGGCCAAAACAGTCGTTGACAAAATATTGAATTATTACAACAGCGAAACAGTAGGTGATTGGCGGAATGAAATTACTTTGTTGGCAGACGATTTGGATCGAAGTACCGAAGCTGTTTTGCAAGAAGACATGGAATTTATTGCGGATCAAATAAAAGAAAACAAACCCACCTTCAATATAAAAAAGCTTTATGCAGATGCTTTTCCGCAAGAAAAGTCTTCCGGAGGCGATTTGTATCCCGATGTCAATGCAGGCTTAAATAATTCTATAGAGCAAGGGAGTTTGGTGGTCAATTATTTTGGACATGGCGGCGAAGATGGTTGGGGGAGTGAAAGGTTTTTAGACATCCCACAAATAAAATCTTGGCAGAATTATGACAAATTACCCTTGATTATCACCATTACCTGCGATTTTACAAGATTCGACAATCCAGATAAATTTACGGGTGGAGAAGAAGTGATTGTCAGCCCGTACGGAGGCGCAGCAGCAATGATATCGACTACGCGAGAAATATTTATTAGCTACGGAAGAAGTTTTAACAAGAGTTTGATGCCGAATTTGTTGGGTTTTGCCGGGCAAGATTATTCCATTGCAGAGGCGCTGATGCACACGAAAAATGAGGAACCATCACTAAGCAAGCAACATTTTTTTATTTACGCACTAGGAGATCCGGCAATGAAATTAAAAATCCCAAAGGCAGGTGTTCGGGTAAATCGCGTGCTAAGAAGAGATAAAGATTTGGAGGAAGGTTTGCAAGAAGAAGCGCAGGTTGTGATTGAAAATGACACCTTGAAATCCTTGTCGCCAATTCGCATAGAAGGCGATGTGATTGACACCTCAGGCCAAAGACTCCAAAGTTTTAACGGTACTGTGACCGTCACGATCTTTGACAAATTGGTAGAAAAATCAACCTTAGACAATGATGGTGCTGGTAAGATAATGACCTTTGACGTGCAAGATAGCAAAGTTTTTAGTGGAAAAGCAGTGGTTGAGAAAGGGGCTTTTTACATCGATTTTGTGGTGCCGAAAGATATAAAAATCGCATATGGAAAAGCAAAAATAAGTTTGTATGCCGAAAATGGCATCTTGGACAAAGGGGGGGTTGATATTGAAACCGAAATTGGAGGCGTGGACTTAGACGCTGGAAATGACAATACAGGTCCCTTGATTGCCATGTATTTGAATGACGATTCTTTTGTAGATGGAGGCAAGACAAATGAAAACCCAAATTTGATTGTCGATTTGTCAGATGAGAATGGAATGAATACTTCGACGAGCTCTATAGGACACAATATTACCGCAGTGTTGGATGGAGACACAAACAATCCCATTTTTTTGAATGAGTTTTACGAAGCTACTTTGGGTGATTACACGAGTGGAAAAATTTCATATCGCTTGCGAGATTTGGAAGTCGGACCGCATACTTTGAGATTAAAGGCTTGGGATACTCACAATAATTCCGCGGAGCATACGTTGAGTTTTTATGTCGTTGACGACGAAGGCTTATTGCTGGAAAATGTGTTGAATTATCCCAATCCTTTTGTCCATCAAACGGAGTTTCGATTCAATCACAACAAACCCAATGAGCTGTTGGATGTTCGCATTCATATATTCACAATTACCGGGAAACAGATCAAAACAATTCGGCAAAAAATCTTAGGATCAGGAAGTGCGTTGTCACAAAAACTTATCTGGGATGGTTTGGATGATTTTGGACATGAAGCAAGAAAAGGGGTGTATTTGTATCAATTGACAGTGAAAACAGCGGAAGGATTGTTCGCTGAGACATATGAAAAATTAGTATTATTGCAATAACAAAAGAATCGCGAATTATGAAAAAAACAAAAATTCAAATCATCACAGTACTGGTATTTTGTGTGATAACCGTTTTTAAAATGCAAGCCCAATCCAATACAATTTCAACAGTAGCTCCTTTGTTGTTGATAAATTCAGATGCGCGTTCTGCGGGTATGGGTGATTTGGGAGTTGCCACAACAGCTGATGCGAGTTCTATCTTTCACAATTCTGCAAAAATGGCGTTCAACACATCAGAATACACCTTCGGATTGAATTACACACCTTGGTTGCAAAATTTAGTCGATGGCCTATTTGTAGGAGGAGGTTCGGTGATGCACAAAATGGATGAAAGAAGTTCATGGGGAGCAAATTTGCGTTATTTTTCCCTTGGAAAAATTGAACTGTTTGATGAGCAAGCGTCTCCACTTGGAGTTGAAAACCCATCAGAATTATCTATCGCGGGATCCTATGCATTGAAATTGAGTGATTCTTACTCTATGGGAGTAACACTGCGTTACATTCGTTCTGATTTGTCAATCAATGTTCAGAATACGGACATACAAGCAATCAACGCCTTGGGTGTCGATATCTCTGGTTTTTATCAATCACGAGAGCGAAATTATGGAAATTTCAACGGGCGATGGAGAGGAGGATTTAATATTTCCAACTTAGGACCCAAAGTATCGTATACGAGTGGGGGCGACAAAAACTTTTTACCGACGCGTTTGCGTTTGGGAGGAGGATTTGATTTTATTTTAGACGACTACAATACCATTGCACTTACATTAGAAACTTCGAAGTTGTTAGTCCCAACGCCGGGTGGTGATGCAGAAGATGTGGATTGGGTAGAAGCAATTTTCAAGTCCTTTGGAGATGCTCCCGGAGGTTCCAGTGAAGAGTTGGATGAATTCACCTATTCTATAGGAGCCGAATATTTGTACAACAATTCCTTTGCAGTGAGGGCAGGTTATTTTCACGAAAGTGAAATGAAAGGAAACAGGCAGCACTTTACGATGGGTGCAGGATTAAAAGCCAATATTTTCAACATTGATTTGTCTTATTTGATCAACGCCTCAGACGTAAACAATCCTTTGGAACAAACCTTGCGTTTTTCAATTTCTTTTGACATGGGAGATATTTATGAAAATTTTTAAGGAAAGTCAACATAGCTAATAAAAAGACCAAGAGAAACATCTTTTCTATCTATTTATTAAATTCTTCTCTCGAAAAGAAAGTCGGATACATAGCATATCAAATGTGATTGCAAGCGCTGTAAATATCTGCTAACAAATTCGTATCTTTCGGCAACTTTAACATAAACGACAATACCTCATGAAAGACTCCTTTGAATTTGACCAAGATATAAATTCGTATTTGCGAGAGACAGCCAAATGGGCGAAATTACTCGGAATTTTAGGATATGTTGGGATCGGGTTTTTGGTGTTGTTTTCTTTTTTTGTGAAGGGGATATTTGAAATGCTCCCTGAAACAAATATGCAGCAAATCCCTACGAGTGCCTTGTCTATTGTTTATTTTGTTTTAGCAGGAATCTATTTCTTTCCGGTGAATTACCTGTATCAATTTGGAAAAAACATGCGTCGATCTTTGGAGACTGAAGATCAAGAATTGTTCAAAGGCGCTTTGAAAAACTTAAAGTCGCATTACAAATTTATAGGAATGTTTGCCTTGGTGATTGTGAGTTTGTATGGTGTTCTGTTTTTATCTGCATTTATTGGATTCATCATTGCTTAAACACCCCTCCCCACATGTCAGTATTGATTACAGGAACAGGAAGCTGTATTCCGACAGTTGTAAAAAAGAACTCTGATTTCTTAGCGCAGCATTTTTTAGATGAAAATGGTGTGACCTTTGAGAGTGGCACGAAAACTATTATTGAGAAGTTCCACGCCATTACCGGCATTGAAGAAAGACGTTATGCAGAAGATCATTTGAATGCTTCTGACTTGGCATTTGCAGCCTCCAAAGAAGCAATTTCTGCCGCGAATATTGACAAAAACACCCTAGATTATATCATCGTTGCCCATAATTTTGGAGAGGTTTCGAAAGGAACGATTCAAAGCGATATGTTGCCTAGTTTGGCTTCAAGAGTGAAAAATAAATTGGGAATTTTGAATGCAAACTGTGTCGCTTACGATTTGATTTTTGGATGTCCAGGTTGGGTTCAAGGAATCATTCAAGCAGAATCATTTATAAAATCGGGACTCGCAAAAAAGGTGTTGGTTGTTGGAACAGAAACACTTTCAAGAGTGGTGGATGATAAGGACAGAGACTCAATGATTTATGCGGATGGAGCAGGAGCTTGTGTGTTGGAGTCAAAAGATGCCACTTCGAACAACGGTATTTTAAGTCGTGGCGCACAAACTTTTACAGAAGACGAAGTCAATTATTTGTTTTTTGGAAAGTCTTACCAAAAAGAAGCGGATGAAACGGGCTATATCAAAATGCACGGTAGGAAGATTTATGAATTTGCGCTGAACAATGTTCCCCAAGCGATGCAGAAAGTGTTGGATGAGAGTGGGGTTTCGATCCATGAAGTGACCAAAATATGCATCCATCAAGCCAATGAAAAAATGGACCAAGCAATTGTAAAACGGTTTTACAGGTTGTACAAGCTACCCGTGCCAAAAGGAGTGTTGCCAATGAGTATTCACAAACTAGGAAACAGCTCCGTGGCCACAGTTCCGACACTTTTGGATCTTATTTTAAAAGGAAAAATGGAAGGACATCAGCTGGTGCAAGGCGACGTGGTTGTTTTAGCTTCTGTGGGTGCCGGCATGAACATCAATGCGGTGGTGTATCGTTTTTGAGGGTTCAAAAATCAAGAGTTTTGAGTGCGCTGAGCATGTTGAACGTAAAGTTTGCCTACCAAAGTGGATTTGTTGGTGCGGTAATTTTCCCTTTTTTCAAGATGGCAAGAAAAAACCTTTCCGAAAAGGCGTTTTTACTCCAGATGATGTGTCAATTTGACCATGCTATTGTTTCGGATTTTTAAAAAAGTAGAAAATGTCAAGTTTTCAAAGCGTTATGCTTCTTTGGTAAAGTCGATTTCAAACAAGTCGGCCAAATGTTTGGTAATTTTTGTTTTCACTTCCTGCTCGTCTATTTTTTTTCCTAGCTCTGCTTGCATGGATGTGACGGCTTTTCCTTGGATGCCGCAGGGAACGATGTTGTCAAAATACCCGAGATTTGTATTCACATTGAGCGCAAATCCGTGCATGCTTACCCAGCGACTGCTGCGAACTCCTAAAGCACAAATCTTTCTTGCAAAAGGCGTGCCCACATCGAACCAAACACCCGTTTCTCCGTCACTGCGAACGCCGTTGAGTTGGTATTCTTTCAACGTTAGAATGACCGCTTCCTCTAAGAAGCGGAGGTATTTGTGAATGTCTGTAAAAAAATTCTCCAAATCAAAAATAGGGTAGCCTACAATTTGTCCAGGACCGTGGTAGGTGATGTCTCCACCTCGATTGCTTTTATAAAAGCTAGCTCCTTTGACTTCAAGTTCCTGTTCATTCAACAAAAGATTGGAAAAATCACCACTTTTACCCAAAGTGTAGACATGAGGGTGGTTGACAAACAAAAGATAATTCGGCGTTGCTTTTTTGGTATTGTTTTTCCGGTTGGCCATTTTGATGGCAATGATTCCCTGAAACAAATCATCTTGATAGTCCCACGCATCTTTGTATTCAAGATTTCCGAGATCTTTTAAAAACACTTTTTTGTTCATGCCTTTCTGTTGTTGATGATGAGCGATGCAATAACTCCTGGAACCCAGCCACAAAGGGTCAGTAAAAAGACGAGCAGTAAGGATCCACAACCCTTGTCAAAAACCGATAAAGGAGGAAAAAGAATACAGACCAGGGCGCGTGAAAAGCTCATTATTTACTTGTTTGCTTACAAAGGTCTGAAAAATTAACGAATATCTGAGAATTCTTTCCTTGGATGCAGTCTTTAAAAATGTATTTTTGTTTTGAAAACCGAACGCATGTCTATTCAAGTTGAAAACCTTTCAAAATTTTACGGAGCGCATCAGGCGCTGAAATCCATTTCTTTTCAAGTGGAAAAGGGAACGATTTTGGGAATTTTGGGTCCAAACGGAGCAGGAAAATCTACCTTGTTAAAGATCTTGTCAGGGTATTTGTCAGGAGAAGGCAAGGTCTTTGTCTGTGGTGAGGAGTTGAAAGCAAACAGTTTGGGACTTAAAAATAAGATCGGTTATTTGCCAGAACACAACCCCCTGTACAAAGAAATGTTTGTACGTGAGTACTTGTTCTTCATAGGGAATTTGCATCGAACAGCGAAACAGCAGGTAGAAAAAGCATTGCAAAAAGTAGGCCTCTTGCCCGAATCGAATAAAAAAATAAAGGAGCTATCCAAGGGGTATCAGCAAAGAGTGGGGCTAGCTGCTGCTATTTTACACGATCCAGAAATTTTAATTTTGGACGAACCAACCACTGGACTTGATCCCAATCAGCTCGTTGAGATTCGAAATTTGATTGGCGAGTGGGGAAAAGATAAAATTGTATTGTTTTCAAGTCATATTCTTCAGGAAGTTGAAGCCGTTTGCAATCGGGTATTGATTGTCAGAGAGGGACAGGTGGTAGCCGATGAAAATATGGAAACCTTGAACAACAAGCAAAGACAGATCATTGAGGTTTGTTTTGAAGGACTTGTTAAAGAAGAATCTTTAAAGACTTTGGAGGGGCTAAGTAATGTTAAAAATACAGGAGCTACTGCATGGGAATTGACATTTGATACCAGTGCTGATATGCGTTCCAAAGTATTTGACTTTGCGAATGAACAGGGTCTGAAAATTGTGAAGCTGGATGCGAAAAGCAAACATTTAGAAGCCCTTTTTGCCGAATTGACAGCGAGCTAGAAAATGTTCCGAGTTTAGGGAGCTTCCTACTTCAAACGATCTAATTGTTTTCGCTTACTTGCAATCGTGCTTGTGCAGATACATGCATCGCACTGTAATTGTTTTCAAGGTATTTTAGATAGCCCGCAATCGCAATCATTCCTGCATTGTCTGTCGTGTATTCAAATTTTGGGATGTATGTACGCCATCCGAATGTCGCTTCTGTTGCTTTTAGCTGTTTTCTGATTTCAGAATTCGCAGAGACACCTCCGGCAATAGCAACTTCCTGGATTCCGGTTTCGTTCACGGCATTTTTTAATTTCTCCATGAGAATTTCGACAATGGTGCTTTGAACAGATGCACAAATATCGTTCAAATTCTCTTGGGTAAAATCAGGATTTTCCTTTTCCTGTTTCTGAATAAAGTACAAGATCCCAGTTTTCAGTCCGCTGAAACTAAAGTCGGTTTTGCCTACTTTAGGTTTGGAAAATTGATAAGCTTTTGGATTCCCCAATTGTGCATACTTGTCAATCAAAGGCCCACCAGGATATGGCAATCCTAGAATTTTGGCAGTTTTATCAAAGGCTTCTCCCACGGCATCGTCAATGGTTTCACCAACCACTTGCATGTCAAAATAATCGGAGATTTTTACAATTTGTGTATGCCCTCCGCTGATGGTCAAGCACAAAAAAGGGAAACGAGGTTTCGGCGTGTTTTCTTCTTCGATGAAATGTGCCAATACATGACCTTGCATGTGATTTACATCGATGAGCGGGATGTTCAAAGAAAGCGCCAGAGACTTTGCAAAAGAGGTTCCTACCAAAAGCGAGCCCATCAATCCAGGTCCGCGCGTAAAAGCTATGGCATTTAACTCTTTTTTGTCGATATTTGCCTTCTCAATGGCTTGTTGAACGACCGGTACAATATTTTGCTGGTGGGCTCTTGAGGCCAGTTCTGGAACAACGCCGCCATATTCGGCATGTATTTTCTGGTTGGCGATGATGTTGGATAAAATCTTTCCGTTACAGATTACCGCAGCACTGGTGTCGTCACAAGAAGATTCAATGGCCAGGATATAAATAGATTTTTGAGTCATAGTAGGCAAATTAGGCATCCTTTTTGCAAATAAAAGAACAAAGTTACACCTTATCACACGAATTAGAAAAATACTTGGAAAATTTTTAGCAATACTTTTGTTGCTCTTCTTGGCGACCAGTTTTGTGTGTACGCTGACCAAAGTGCAAACCAAATTAGGGAATTATGCAAGTGAATTTCTTCGCGAGCGATACGACGTTCAGATATCTATTAAAAAAATAGATTTGTCCTATCTCGGTTATTTGAAATTGGAGGGTATTTTGATAAAAGACCATCATGACGCGGTCATGATTTCTAGTGAAAAATTAGAGACATCCTTGCTGAGTTGGAGAGCATTACTGAAAAACAAGCTGGATTTAGGGAAAGTAAATTTGGGAGCTGCTAGTTTCAACCTTAAGACCTACAAAGGAGAATTCAAAACGAATTTGGCCTATTTCTATGACAGACTGTTGGTAAGAGTTCAAAAAAAGAAAAACCCTTTTGTATTGCATTCTAGCTGGATTGTTCTGAGAGGGGTAGATTTTAAAATTGTAAATGAAAACAAAGGCGGAAATTCTTTGGTAGCCGAATACAAGCAGATAAAAGGAAATTTATTTGATTTTGAATTAGACGGCCCCAAGGTAGTTGCAAAACTGCGTGATCTGTCGTTCAAAGAAAATCACGGGCTCGCCTTTGTCTCGTCTCGAACGGACTTTGCTTACACGCTTTCCAGAATGCAATTCTCTAATACAGTACTGAAGACGAACAATTCGAGTTTGAAGGCAGCAATTGTTTTCGATTACAATCGAAAAGGATTGCGAAAATTTAAGGACAGCGTTTTTATCAAAGCGAATTTCAAAGATTCGTACCTCCATGCGGAGGACATGAAGAAAGTTTATTCCGAATTTTCAGGCAAGGAGACCTATTTTTTGGACACTCAATTTGAAGGAAGTATCAATGATTTTAAGTTGTTGAATTTCGATTTGAGTTCGAATGAAAATTTTGTGCTAAAAGGCAATTATCACCTATGGAACGTCGCAAAAGCTGATCGTTCTTTTGTGCTAAAAGGAGTCACAAACACCTTTGCATCCCATTACAAAGAGCTCAAAAAAATGTTGCCGAACATTGTGGGTCAACGCTTGCCACCAGCCTTCCAAAAGATTGGAAATTTTTCCATGGAAGGAGCAACGAGCATTGCAAAAGATACCATTGATCTTGATGTTAGGGTGCTTTCTGATTTGGGAACAGTAGCAACGCAATTGCGTTTGAACAACGCTTACAAATTAGACGATGCCTCTTATGAGGGAACGATCTCTTTCAACGAAGTAGATTTAGGGGTCATCCTCAATGATCCTTTGGTGGGAAATATTTCGCTCAAAGGAAACGTCAAAGGGCGAGGTTTTTCCTTGGCAAAAGTAAACACTGTATTCAATGGAAACGTTACCAAACACCAATACAAAGGTTATACATACCGGAAAATAGATGTCAATGGTGTGTTCAAAAACAAACAATTTGGAGGTAGTTTAAAGGTGAGAGATGAAAATTTGCAAATGGATTTTCAAGGGCTGGCCGATTTTTCATCGAAGACAAACAAGTTTGATTTCAAAGCGAAAGTAGCACATGCCAATTTCAATCCTTTGAATCTTTTTAAAAGAGACAACATTGCAATTTTAAGGGGAGACATAGCGATGGCTCTTGAGGGGAACACAATAGACAACCTTCGGGGCGAGGCCGTTTTTAAAAACGCGAGTTACACCAATCAAAATAAGGAGTATGAGTTCCAAGATTTCAAGGTAAAATCGACGCAAAAAGACAGTGTCAAGACCATTGAATTTGATTCAAAAGATATTGTGAAAGGACGAATCAAAGGAGTTTACAAGCTGTCAGAAATCAAAAATCTTTTCCAAAACGTTTTGGGGAGCATGCTGTCAAATTACAAATCTTCGAAAGTGACGAAAAATCAGTTTTTTGATTTTGATTTCAATATTTACAAAGAAATTGTAGAAGTTTTTCTCCCGGATATTCGTCTGGGAGCGAATACAAAAATTAGAGGAAAGGTAATTGATGCGAACAATGAAATAAAAATGTTGTTTCAGACGCCAAAAATGGCAATTTACAACGCTATTTTGGACACGGTGTATTTGCAAATAGACAATAAAAATCCTGTTTTGAACACCAATTTTAAGATTCAAAAGGTGCGCATGAAAAATTATGTTTTGAACGATATCAACCTTTTGAATAAAACGCTGAACGACACCTTGTTTGTTCGAACTGATTTTACAGGTGGAGAAGAAGACAAAGAGCGTTACGATTTGTCCTTTTTCTATACCTTGGATCAATATGACAAGGCGGTGATAGGAATCAAAAAGTCGAAAATCTATTTCAAAGACGAAGACTGGTTTGTAAATCCAACAGACAATGCGAAAAACAAATTGATTTTTAATTACAGCAAACAGCGGTATCAGTTCGAAGAGTTTGATTTGTCTCAAGGAACACAAAAAATAACTTTTTCCGGTGTTTTAAAAGACTCGACTTACAAAGATCTAAAGATTCAATTCCAAAAAGTAAGCCTGGATGCCATTACGCCAAAAATTGACAGCTTGTCACTCAAAGGAGTTGTAAATGGAGATCTGAATTTCAAGCAGAAAAAAGGAATTTATCAGCCCTTTGGGACATTGAGTGTCGAAGATTTTTCGATAAACGACGCGTCTCAAGGCGATTTGAACATGCGATTAAAAGCAGAAGATTCTTACAAAGAATACCTTGTTGAAATGGATCTAATTAGCGATTCGTATAAGAATTTATCCGCAGTCGGTGGGGTGGATTTGAATCCGAGAATTCCTCAAATTGATTTGAATGTCCAATTGGATTCTTTTCAGTTGAATGCTTTTAGTCCTTTGGGGAAAAATGTTTTGACCAAAATTAGAGGTGTCGCAGATGGAAGTTTCAGGGTCAGTGGGCCGCTTTCAAATCCAGATATGGACGGAGCCCTGTATTTGCGAAATTCAGGGTTGAAATTTCCATATCTGAATGTGGATTATAATTTTGTCAACAGTCCAAAAGTTCAATTAGAAAAACAATCTTTTGTTTTTGACGATGTAAAACTATCCGACTCCAAATTGAATACGACCGGTTTTATGAATGGTACAATTCAGCACAGTGGTTTTAAAAATTGGAGATTGGATCTGAAAATAGATTCCGACAAATTATTGGTGTTGGATACCAAAGATGATGAAAATAAGAGTTATTATGGTACAGGCTTGATCGCTGGTCAAGCAAGTTTTTTTGGCCCATCAAATGATTTGAATATTGATGTCAAGGCCAAAACTTTGGAAGGGACAAAATTCATCATCCCTTTGAGCGATGTGAAAGGGGTGGAAAATTCGTCTCTCATTCATTTCAAAAAAATAAAGAAAATAGAGGAAGAGGATTTGTTTCTCGACAAAGCAGGGCTTCTGGAGAAGATACAAGGACTTTCCTTGAGTTTTGACTTAGACGTCACAAAAGATGCAGTTGCAGAAGTTGTTATTGATAAAGTTTCTGGAAGTTCTTTGGAAGGAAATGGGTCTGGAAACATCCTTGTTGAAATTGATACCAAAGGAGAATTTAAGATGTTCGGGGATTTCTTGGTAGAGAAAGGAGTCTATAATTTTATTTACGGAGGAGTGATCAACAAGCCTTTTCAAGTGGCCAAAGGAGGAGTGGTTTCTTGGGATGGAGATCCTTACAATGCGGAACTGAATATCACAGCACTGCACCGTGTAAAAGCCAATCCGAAAATTTTATTAGAGAGTCTCAACACCAATCGAAAAATTGACATCGACTTGATTACAAAAATCAGAGGCAAACTTTTCAATTCGTCCAATGAGTTTGATATCGTCATTCCAAATTCGAGTTCTGTTGTAGCTTCCGAGTTAGACTTCAAACTCAATGATAATGATGACAACGCCAAAATGCGACAATTCTTTTCGTTGTTGATTTCTAAAAGTTTTTTCAATGAAAATAATATTGAAGAAAATGGAAGTTCTGCTATTTCAGGAACGACTTCAGACATTATCTCCGGTGCACTTTCTGACATTTTCAACAGAGAAGGTGACAAGTTTCAGATAGATTTAGGCTACACTGCGGGAGAGAAAAACGACATAGAAACACAAAGTATTGATGACCAAGTAGACATTTCGATGGCGACTCAAATTAACAATAGAGTATTGATCAATGGAAAGTTAGGAGTTCCAGTAGGAACCAAAACCCAGTCCAGTGTGGTAGGAGAAGTAAAAGTAGAGGTTTTGGTAGACGAACAAGGAAATTTGAGATGGACGTTTTTCAACAGACAGAACGAAATTCAATATTCAGAAGAAGAAGAAGGATACACGCAAGGAGTCGGTTTGACGTACCAGATAGATTTTGACAACTTGACTGAAATGTTGGAAAAACTGAAAAGGAAAAAAAAGTCAAAACAGAAAAAATGAGACGCGTAAAAACATCCTTTTTTTATGAAAAACGAGTACTGTAAAGATTCAAAAAAATACTGTATCTATACAAAACGAAATGAAGCAAACGATTTTATGAAAAAACATACATTGGTAATTTTAGCGGCAGGAATGGGAAGCCGCTACGGAGGGCTAAAACAATTGGATAAGATGTCAGATGAAGGCGATACCATCATTGACTTCTCTTTATACGATGCCATTGAAGCAGGATTTAAGAAAGTAGTGTTCATTATTCGAGAATCATTTAAAGAAGAGTTCGTGGACATCTACAATAAAAAGCTTGCCGGGAAAATAGAAGTAGCTTATGTCTGTCAAGAACTAGACAAAATACCAGAAGGCTACCCAGTGAGTCCTGACCGTGTCAAACCTTGGGGAACGGGACATGCAACTTTGCAAGTAAAAGGAGAAGTAACGGGCAATTTTGTTGTGATCAATGGAGATGATTTCTACAGTGCAGGTGCCTTTCAAACCATTGTCAAAGAGTTGGACCATTTGAATGAAAATTCCTACGACATGTGTATGGTGGCATACAGGTTGAACAATACCATTTCTGAAAACGGTTTTGTGTCGAGAGGGGAATGCTTTGTGAATGAAAATCAAGAGTTGACAGATGTCATAGAAAGGACACATATTGAAAAAATTGATGGAGAAATTCAAAGAAAAGAAGCTGATGGAGCTTTTGTCCCTATGGCTGAGAATTCGAATGTTTCTATGAATTTTTGGGGCTTTACACCGAAATACCTCGAGGTTCTGGAAGAGATGTTTCAAGACTTTTTGAAAGAAAGATCGATGGAGTTGAAAAGTGAATTTTTCATTCCAACGGTTGTCAATGAAATCATTCAATCTAAAAGAGGGACTGTGAAAGTTTTGACCTCAGATGCAAAGTGGATGGGTGTTACCTATGCCGAAGACCGTCCTTTGGTTGTGAAAGAAATCAAGCGTTTGAAAGAAGAAGGTATTTACCCTATAAATCTTTGGAAATAATTTTCAATAGTTTTTCGTATCTTAACAATCTGTTTTTCAGTTACTTTTACTTGTTTTTGTGTTTTCTGAAAGCCGAAAACGTTTTCGTATAAAAGTTTTTATGACAAGAACAGGACTGAAAAAAGTAGTAATTTTATACAATATTTTATAAGAATGAATGTACAATTGAAAAAAATAGCAGTAATGACCTCTGGAGGGGATTCTCCGGGAATGAATGCTGCCATCAGAGCCGTGGTGAGAACCTGTGCTTACCATAAAGTAGAGTGTGTTGGTATTTACCAAGGATTCCAGGGAATGATCGAAGGAAAATTTGTGAATATGGGGCCTCGTAGTGTGCAAAACATTATCAACAAAGGAGGAACCATGTTGCAGTCTGCAAGATCGATGGAGTTTATGACTCCAGAGGGAAGGCAAAAAGCACATGATAACCTCCTCAAAGAAGGTATTGAAGGAGTAGTGATTATTGGAGGAGACGGAACTTTTACAGGAGGAATGATTTTCAATCAAGAGCACAATTTCCCAATCATCGGAATTCC
>Ga0233438_10000991_pt1 | contig 33279 bp, 37 predicted proteins | sample SI_123_September_FD_182720 | JGI IMG/M metagenome (GOLD analysis project Ga0233438, IMG submission 182720) | Seawater microbial communities from Saanich Inlet, British Columbia, Canada - SI_123_September2016_10_MG | ecosystem: Environmental > Aquatic > Marine > Inlet | place: Canada: British...
GTGGCTTTTAAAAAAATAGAATGCAGATAAAAAACATTTGTTGTATCGGAGCTGGATATGTGGGAGGACCTACCATGGCTGTGATTGCCATGAAATGTCCCGACATAAAAGTCACTGTAGTTGATTTAAATGCAAAGCGTATTGCTGCTTGGAACGGCCCTTTAGAAAACCTTCCCATTTATGAACCCGGTTTAGCAGAAGTAGTTGCTGAGGCTCGAGGCAGAAATTTATTTTTCTCTAAAGAAGTAGATAAAGCCATAGACGAAGCTGAAATGATTTTTATGGCGGTCAACACACCCACCAAAACGGAAGGGGAAGGAGCAGGTATGGCTGCCGATTTACGCTTTGTGGAAGCCTGTGCAAAAAACATTGCAAGAGTAGCCACAACCGATAAAATTGTCATTGAAAAATCCACCTTACCGGTTCGCACCGCTGAAAAGATTAAAGAAATTTTGGACAGTGAGGGCAGTGGAGTACATTTTGAAATCCTTTCCAATCCTGAGTTTTTAGCCGAAGGGACTGCCATTGAGGACTTGTTTAAATCAGACCGGGTACTTATCGGAGGAGACGAAACGGAATCAGGTCAAAAAGCGGTTCAGGCCTTAGTTAATATCTATGCCAACTGGATTTCGAAAGAAAAAATACTTACTACTAATGTTTGGTCTTCTGAATTGGCTAAACTAGCTTCAAATGCGATGCTCGCGCAGCGTATTTCATCGATTAACAGTCTTTCTGCACTCTGTGAAAAAACAGGTGCTGATATTGAAGAATTATCCAAAGCTATTGGAATGGATCATAGAATTGGATCCAAATTTTTAAAAGCTTCTGTAGGTTTTGGAGGGAGCTGTTTTCAAAAGGATGTTTTAAACCTGGTTTATCTCTGTCGCCATTATGGATTAGAGGAAGTAGCAGACTACTGGCATCAGGTGATTAAGATAAATGACTATCAAAAAGATCGCTTCGCTCAAAAAATAATTGATCATTTTGGGGGTGATTTAACCGGGAAAAAAATTGCTATTTTAGGATGGGCATTTAAGGCAAACACCAATGATTCTAGAGAAAGCCCTGCAATCTATGTTGCGGAGAAATTATTTAAAGCTGGGGCGATTTTAGAAATTTACGATCCAATGGTATCCAAAGAATCTATTTTCAGCGATATTGATTTTTATTGGGAGGCTTCAAACAAAGAAGATTTAACTACGCGGATTTCAGTACTTGATTCTCTAAACACATTAGACCTCAGTTTTGATGCGGCAGCCATTTTAACAGAATGGCAAGAATTTAAAAGTTTAGACTTTTCAAATACTATAGTTTTTGATGGTAGAGGGGTTCTTTCATCAAGTACGTATTCAATTGGAAAGGGATGAAAAGAGCACTAATTTTACCAAAAAAGAAATCTCACCTACCAGCAGTAGTAAAAATTGATTAATCAAGTTTTTTCAAATGAGTAAACAAAAAGCCATCATCGTTTCAGGATACTTTAACCCAATTCATAAAGGGCATCTAGGCCATTTAAATGACAGCTGAGCAGTTGAATGAGATTTTTATCTTTGGGCTCGGAGACAAAATAGAGTCAAGTAGTTGGCTGACAAATAACAATAAAGAATAAGAATGAAAGGTATTATTTTAGCTGGAGGTTCGGGAACAAGACTATACCCACTTACAATATCTGTTAGTAAGCAGTTACTCCCTGTTTATGACAAACCAATGATTTACTATCCTCTAAGTGTTTTAATGTTGGCAGGTATTAAAGAGATTTTAATCATTTCAACCCCTCAGGATCAAAAAGCTTTCATAAATCTATTGGGTGATGGATCTCAGCTTGGTTGTAAATTTGAGTATAAAGTTCAACACCAACCTAATGGTTTAGCAGAAGCATTTATTATAGGAGAGGAGTTTATTGGTAAAGATAATGTGGCACTTATTTTAGGCGATAATATTTTTTATGGAAATGGTTTTGGAGCTTTAATTAGATCTATGATTAATACAAATGGAGCTTCTATTTTTGCATATCCCGTAAAAGATCCAGAGCGTTATGGAATTGTTGAATTTACCAATAATAACGAGGTAATTAGTATAGAGGAGAAGCCTAAAGAACCTAAATCTAATTATGCAGTGCCTGGATTATATTTTTACGACAATCGCGTTGTTGAATTTGCAAAATCTGTTAAACCCTCTTCAAGAGGAGAAAAAGAAATAACATCTATTAATAAAATGTATTTAGACGTTGGAGCTCTGGATGTGGGAATAATGACAAGAGGTATGACTTGGTTAGATACAGGGACTTTAGAGTCAATGGATGACGCAACTGAATTTGTAAGAGTTATTGAAAAGAGAACAGATAAAAAAATAGCATGCATTGAAGAAATTGCATACCTACACGGTTTTATAGATAAAACTCAAGCTTTAAAAGTGGCTGAAAAGTATGAAAAAAGCCCATATGGTGATTATATCAGAAAAGTTATTAATTAATAATGATAGGACAAGTACAATTAATTAAACTACCAAAAATATTGGATACTAGAGGAAATCTAACTTTTATAGAATCTAACGTTCATATTCCATTTAAAATAAAAAGAACCTATTGGATTTATGATGTTCCTGGTGGTGAAATTAGAGGTAGTCATGCTTTTAAGAAGTCACAGGAACTAATTATTGCCCTTTCTGGCTCTTTTGATATTGTTTTAAACGACGGAAAACAAGAAAGCAAGTATACTTTAAACAGATCTTATGAGGGGTTATATGTGCCTAATTTGATCTGGAAAAGCATGGAGAATTTCTCAACGAATTCATTGGCTTTAGTAGTCTCTAATATAGCATATGATGAAGCTGATTATATAAGAAATTTTGATGAGTTTAAACAAATGAAAGATTTTTCATGAGAAATAATACAATATCTGATTGTACTATAATTGGCTTACCCAAAATTAATAATAGGTCAGGTAATATTACTGCTATTGAGAATAATACAGAAATTCCATTTGAAGTAAAAAGGATTTTTTATTTATATGATATTCCTGGTGGTGAAAGTAGAGGCGCTCATGCTCACAAAGAATGTCATCAATTTTTAGTTTCTGCATCGGGGAGCTTTGAGGTTCATTTGGATGATGGTATTGAAAAAAAAACAGTAATGCTAAATCAACCCTACAAGGGATTACACATACCACCTGGTATTTGGGCTTCTGAAAATAATTTTTCATCAGGAGCTATTTGTCTAGTAATGACTTCTGATAAATTTGATAAAGATGACTACATAAGAGATTATCAAGATTTTTTAAAAAGTATAAAATGAAATTTTTTAAACACGAATTGTCTGATGTTCAGACTAAAAGTATTGGAGAGAATACAAAAATTTGGCAATTTGTAGTTGTTCTACCTGGCGCACATATTGGATGTAACTGTAATATAAATGCAAATGTTTTTATTGAAAATGATGTATTTATAGGTGATAACGTTACAATTAAATGTGGCGTTCAAGTTTGGGATGGGGTTAGTATCGAAAATGATGTTTTCATTGGGCCTAATGTCACATTTACTAATGATTTAATTCCTACTTCTAAGAAGTATCCTGAAAAATTTGAAAAAACTATAGTTAAGAAAGGAGCATCAATTGGCGCTAATGCAACAATAATCGCTGGAAACGAAATTGGTCAATATTCACTTATAGGCGCAGGCTCGGTAGTTACAAAACCAATTGGTAATAATGAAGTATGGGCTGGGAATCCAGCAAAACAAATTGGATTTATATCAAATGCTAGAGAATTAGTTAATTTAGAATTTATAGGTAAAACTTCCGGGGATAAATATCATTTTTTTAATGATAAATTGATGAAAAAATGAAAAAAGAATATTACAGAAATTATATTGATCAAATTAATTATGGGTTGTTAAACTCTACTTTTTTTATTGAAAATAAGGTTATTTCACCAAGCTTATTTTTTAATAAAATTAAAGATATAATGAACCATCTTAGGATTAATAAGCATAATATATTTTTCTTTGGGAATGGAGCTAGCGCTGCATTTGCTAACCATATGGCTTTAGACTTTTCTAAAAACGGGAAAATTTTATCTAGGAGTTTAAGCGATAGTGCTCTTATTACTGCACTGTCAAACGATTATACTTTTGAAAATGCAATGGTGGAGTATTTAAAAATTGAAGGAGTAACCAAAAACGATTTAATAATTACAATTAGCTCTAGTGGAAATAGTCCAAACATTGTTAATGTATTGAATTACTGTAAAATTAATCAAATTAATACCTTGGCTTTGTCGGGATTAAAAGAGAATAATAAATCTACTGAATTAGCCAAAAACTCAATTTACGTTCCAATGAAAACATATGGTATGGTAGAGTGCATACATCAAATTTTTCTTCATTCTATTTTAGATGAGTCTATGGAAATATTTGAATGGGATAGAGAAGATTTTCAGAATATGAATGCTGATAATTTTAAATTATAAAATCTATTAATAGATGATTAAATTTCTGGATTTAAAAGAAATAAATGCTCAATACAGATCTGAACTAAAGGAGGCATTTGATCGTGTTTTAGATTCTGGTTGGTTCATTATGGGCTCAGAGGTGAAAAATTTTGAAGCTAAATTTGCAAACTTTTGTGGCACAAAACATGCGATAGGAGTTGCAAATGGATTAGATGCCCTTATCCTAATCATAAGAGCCTATAAAGAACTTGGATTGTTTCAAGATGGAGATGAAGTTTTAGTTCCATCAAACACTTATATTGCCAGTATATTATCTATTACTGCTAATAATTTAGTTCCAGTATTGGTAGAACCAAATTTGGATACTTACAATCTCGATTCTGAATTAATTGAATCTAAAATTACCCAAAAAACAAAAGCAATATTACCAGTTCATCTTTATGGACAAATTTGCGATATGGAAGAAATTAACCTCATTGCAAATAGATACAATTTGAAAGTCATTGAGGATTGTGCACAAGCTCATGGAGCTTTATTGTTAAACAAAAAAGCTGGTAATTGGGGTGATGCAGCAGGGTTTAGTTTTTATCCTGGTAAAAATCTTGGCGCTTTGGGTGATGCAGGTGCAATAACAACAAATGACAATAAACTAGCAGAGTGTATTAGAGCGTTACTTAACTATGGTTCTCAAAAAAAATATGAAAATTTATATAAAGGGGTCAATAGCAGACTAGACGAATTACAAGCTGCAATATTAAATGTTAAATTAAAATATTTAGATGATGAGACAGCAAAAAGGAGGACTATTGCAACCAAATATTACAATCAAATTGTTAATCCAAAAATTATTTTACCAACTGTAAAATTCGAGATGGCACATGTCTGGCATTTATTTGTATTGAGAGTTAACGACAGGGATGATTTTCAAAAGTACTTGAATGAAAGTGGAATTCAGACCATAATACATTATCCAATTCCTCCTCATAAACAAATTGCATTTAAAGAACTTTCAAATTTGTCACTTCCTATATCAGAAAAGATACATAATGAAATAATTAGTTTGCCAATTAGTCATATTCTAACTGATAATGAAGTTGATCATATTATTAAAGTTGTGAATGAATATTGATATAATGACTTCAGAAAGTAATCCGTTAAACATAAAAATCACTAAACTATTCAAAACCAGCTTAGTTTATGGCTTAACCTCCTCATTACAAAGTGTCTTAGGTTTTGTGTTATTACCTATTTTAACTATTTACTATACACCTGAGATTTTTGGAGCATACAGTATATTATTATTGTTAAGTGCACTTTCAAGTGCTATTTTTTATCTTGGAGCATCATCAGCATTAGGAAGATTCTATTTAGAAGAAAATTCGGATTTATATAAGAACAAAATTTTCACAACTTCACTTATAGTTACTTTAATTGGAGCTTTCTTACTAATCTCACTTGGTTTGATATTTGCAAAACCACTATCAATTAGTCTTTTTGAGACTGACAAATATTATTTACCAATAATATTAATTTTAATTGCTACATCATTTGGATTTCTTTTGGGTTTGATGACACTATTGTTAAGGTATGAAAACAAAGCAAGTTTATTTTTGATTATAACAATTTCAGGAGTTCTAGTAAACTTCATAGTTACATATAGTCTCCTTTCAAAATTTAACTATGGAATATTAGCTCCAATTTATGGTATGTTAACCTCAAATGCACTTCTATTCTTTATCCTTATCCTTTTTAAAATTAAAAACTTAACCAAAAAACTGGAAGTTGATCATTTTAAATTGATTCTTTCTTTTGGTATTCAATCTTCTATTGCAGGACTGTCTTTTTATTTGTTAGAGTGGATAGATAGATTAATAATTAATGAGCTATTAAATTTAAATGATGTAGGAATATATTCTTTAGGATATAAACTGGGGGCGATAATAAATATATTAATAGTAGTTCCCTTTTCACTGGTCTGGGGTCCAATGAGAATGCAATACGCAAAAAGTGAGGCACTTCCTTTTTATACTGTTAAAGTAATATCATACTATACTCTAATAGGGGTTTTTGTTTTGTCAGGCACTATTTTATTTGGCGAAGATGTTTTGAAAATATTTTTTACAAATAAAAGTTATTCAAACTCGGTCTTAATTGTTCCTATTATTATGTTCTCTTTATTTTTCTATGGTTATCAAAACATTATTGATTTCGGAATTTATATGAATAATAAAATTTACTATTTCACTGTAATAGGAGTAGTTTTGATTTTAGTTAATGTTGTTTTGAATTTTTGGCTAATCCCTTTATTTGGCTACGGGGCTTCTGCTTATATTACCTTATTTACATATGTTTTGTCGTCGTCGATTATTTATTTAATATCAAATTTTTATTACCCTATCAAAATTGAATTCATAAGGGTCTTTAGTGCTTTAATAATAATTCCTATTTTGTATTTTTTAGTTAATTTTTCAGACGGATTAAATCTCTCAATTAGAATAATAATTGCATTGACAATATCCCTAATGTTTTACACTTTATGGCTAAATAAAACAGAAAAATCATTAATTATTAACAAAATTAAAACGATAATTTTATACTCATCATCAACTAAATTTAAATAAACATGAAAAAAATCAAGTTGTTATATTTAAGATTAATTGCTTTATTTCATGGCTTAACCAATATAGTTATAAAAAACAATAAAGGATTCAAGTTAAAAATATCTAATTCACATGAAATTATGCGTGCAGTCACATTTTCCGAAAAAGAACCTGAAATGATAGATTGGATTAATGATTTTAAATCAAATTACAGAAGTGATAACTTTACTTTTTTTGATGTCGGAGCTAACGTCGGTATATATAGCTTATACACTGCGGCAAACTATCCAAATTCAAAGATATATTCATTTGAACCAGAAGCAACGAATTTTTCTTCATTATGTTTAAATATTAATTCAAATAATTTTTTTAACATTCATCCTTATCAAATCGCTTTATCATTTAAAGAGGGATTTGAAGATTTGCATGTTGCTTTGGTTGAATCTGGTGCAGGGGCTGCAGCTATTGGTTTAGATTATAAAAATTTAAAGGGAGAAAATAGAAATTTTTTACAAGGAATTTATACAACAACATTGGATGATTTGGTTTTTAAGCATGGCTTTAAAACTCCAAATTTCATCAAGATTGATGTCGACGGTTTTGAATTAGATATCTTGAAAGGTGCTCATAAGCTCTTATCATCTAATTCATTGATTGGAATGATTATTGAGTTTGAGTTCAAGAATGAGACACAATTGAAAGACATGATTAAAATTCTAAAAAACAATCACTTTAATTTAATTAAGAAAAGTGAATGGGTCGATTATTCAATTAATGGCCATGAGATAAGAAATTTTATTTTTAAAAAATAGGGTATAAAGTTAATAGATAGGATTATGATAACAAAAGCTTCAATAGGATCTTGGATTACAATTAATAATCCCTCAATTGCAGAAATTATGGCTGATGCTGGATTTGATTGGTTATGTATTGATTTAGAACATACAATAATAGATTACACTGAAACACAACAATTAATTTTAGCCATTCAAAGTAAGGGGTTAAGAGCGTTTGTTAGGGTTGGTGAAAACAATGCTAGAATTATAAAGAGAGTTTTAGATGCAGGAGCAGATGGAATTATTGTCCCATCAGTTAATTCGGCATTAGAGGCACAAAAAGCAGTTAACTCGGTTAAATATCCACCTGCAGGAAAGAGGGGAGTTGGGCTTGCGCGAGCGCAAGGTTATGGATTTGATTTTGAATATTATCGCGATATAAAATCTAAAGAAATTACATTAATAGTTCAAATAGAACATATCGATGCTATAAAAGAACTTGATTTAATTATTCAAACAAAGGGAGTTGATGGCACATTTATTGGGCCATATGATTTATCAGGTTCCTTAGGTAAACCTGGAGAATGGAATGAGCCTGAGGTTCAGAAAGCGATTAATGTTTACGAAGAAATAGCAAAAAAGCACAAAAAGCTTATTGGTTTTCACGTTACTCCACCAGATTATTCATTAGTAAATGAAAAGATTAAAAAGGGATATAATTTTATAGCATTTGGATTTGATGCTATGTTTTTAGGGACTATGGTTAGAAATCAATTAAAAGAAATTAAAAATAATTAACTAAAAGTGACAGAAACTATTCTTGTTAGAATTGTCGCTTCAAGCCTATCAAATATATCTTTGATTGACATTGATTACAAAGTATAACAACAATATTATTTATATGTATTTTCAAAATCTTAAAAAAGCCGTTAGAAATTTTTTTTTAATTAAAAAATATGAAAACTTAAAAAGGTATTCAATTATATCTTTTTTCATTTCTTTGTTAGCTATATCTCCCTTGTTTATATATTTTAGAACCATAAACATAATTTTTTTTTATGTAGCTGTTGTTTTTCTTCTATTTTTCATTTCTTTTTTCAATAAATTTTTATTTATAATTCTAACCATTTATGTTGCCATTTCTAGTTCAATAATATTTTCTTCATATTTAAAGTGGGGAATTAAACATGAAGAGTTTAATTCATTAATTGAGGTAATAATTTATTCTAACCCTAAAGAAATAATTGAGTATCTAGAAAGTTATATTAGTATTATAGATTTGCCCATACTTTTATATTTTATTGTTTTGATTACTTTATTAATAAAGCTTTTTAGGACACCAGTTTTGAATTATTTGAATATTAAAATATTATCAACAATATCAGTAACTTTATTAATCGTTAGTCTTTCTTATATCACTAAAGACAAGGTTCCGTTCTATAAAATTGAGCCTTTATCACTAGCGTCATCGATTAATGATGTAATAAATAAAAGCAAAAAATTTAACTTAAGAAACATAACAATTAACAGTTACAAGCGAAAACATAAAGTTAAAAATTTAATTTATGATAAGGTAATTATAGTCTTAGGGGAGTCAGTCAATAAAAATTTCATGGGTATTTACAATGAAGAATTTCAAACAACTCCCTTTTTAGATAGCATAAAGGATGAATTATTTATTTTTAATGTGATATCACCAGCAACCCAAACACACAATTCTATACCTCTAATGTTTACAACTGCTGACTATAAAAACCCAGATTTGTTTTTAAAAAAGCATTCGATTATTACAGATTTTAATTTAAGTGGCTTCAAAACATTTTGGATATCAAATCAAGAAGGAAGAAATTTGCAAATCAATAATCCAATTACTAGTATTGCTAAAGAATCAAATTACACATATTTTACAGTTAGTGATAGTTTTAAATCACCTCCTGACTTTGTATTATTAGATCAAATTCAAACAATTGAAAAAGAGCAAGCTGTGTTCCGTAATAAAATGTACACAATTCATTTAATGGGTTCACATAGTTCATATGATAAAAGATATGAGAAAAAATCATCCTTGTTTATTAATCCTGTAAATTTATCAGAGGAATATCAAAACACCATACATTACACTGATAAATTTTTTAGAGAACTATTTAACATTATTGATCTAAATAATGAGAATACATTATTGATTTATACTTCTGACCATGGTGAAGCGGTTAATAATAAAAATGGAGGTCATGGAAACTTCGAGCCCAGTAAGGATGAAGTTGAAGTTCCTTTTATTGTATATTCTAATATAAAAAACCCAAGAATAGATGAATTATTAGTATTAAACAAAATAAAATTATTTAATAATAGTAGTTTTTACAGTATAGTCAATTATTTGTCTAATATTAATGACTCATATGATATATCTAATTCACCTTATATAATTGCACAGAGCAACAAAAATCTGAAGAATTATTTTGAGCTAATAAATTTTAAATAAAGGTGAAGAAAATTAAAATTTTATTTGTGATAATTTTTATTGGTCTTGTTTTATCTCCGATAGTAGTTCCTCAGAAATTTTATGAGAAAACATCTAATTTTATTTACAACAAATTAATTTACTCGATTAATTATTTAACTTTTTTAAAAAACGATTTAAAAAATCATATTATTGATAATTCAAAGATTATTAAAATTAAAAAAGATAGAATTATTGCACATGCAGGAGGTGGTATTGATGGATTTACTTACACCAATAGTTTGGAGGCTTTAAATTCAAATTACAATAAAGGAATGAGATACTTTGAGTTAGATCTAAGACAAACTAGTGATAATATATATGTAGGTGTTCATGATTGGAAAGAATGGAAATTAAAAACCAACTTTAATGGAAATATTCCGCCTACTCACAAAGAATTTATTGAAAACAAAATACATAATAAGTTTACCCCTTTAGATTTAAATGCAATAAATAATTGGTTTAAAAATCATGAAAGCTGTGTTTTATTTATTGATAAAATAAATAAACCGACAGAAATATTTAAACAAATAGAGATAAGTAAAGATAAAGTAATAATGGAGCTTTTTTCTTGGGAATCAATTCTAGAAGCAAAGACTCTAGGAATCAATGTTATGGCATCTTGGGAAGTATTTTTTGGAGTGGAAGACCATGAAATATACAATAAATTAAAGGATAACCATATACGATACTTGGCTATTCCAAATCAACTTGTTTATACAAAATCAGATCTATTAGAAAAAATCAGTCCTTTCGTTAAAACTTATTCATGGGGGTCATATCGAACAAATCCAAATAATATTGGGAACAAAACTGAATCATATGTTCTATGCGAAGAGAATAAATTTATTTATGGGGTCTTTATGGATTTCAGTAACCTAGAAAGTGATAAAATTATTTGTAATGAAGCTATCGGAATTAGATAATAAACCAAAATATAATTTTTTCAGTAACTTTAGTTTTGCTGTAGATGGTCTAAAGGATATGTTAGTTAATGAAACTTCGTTTAAATTAGATCTCATTTTTTTTGTAATATTTTCTATTATATCCTATTTGGTTCCTTTTTCAATTACATACAGATTAATTTTATTTTTTTCGTTATTCTTCCCTCTATTTTCAGAAATTATTAATAGTGCGCTTGAAAGACTTGTTGATTTATTCACTACTGAATATAATATTCAGGCAAAGAGAATTAAAGATATAGGTGCATCTTTAGTAATATTAAGTTTTTTTGTAACATTCCTTCTATGGTTAATAGTTTTTAAAATAAATTTTAAGCATATTATTCATTTTTTAAATGAAATATAAAAACAAATAATATTCTTTTATTAAGAATTAATTAAAATAATTTTATGAAAGTTATAGGAATTATTCCTGCAAGAATGGCCGCTAAAAGGCTGCCAAATAAGCCAATGAAGTTGATAGGTGGCATGCCAATGATTGGACATTGTTATTTCAGAAGTAAAATGTCTTCCTTACTAGATGATGTTTATGTCGCAACTTGTGATGAGGTAATTTATAATTATATTTTAAGCATCGGAGGCAATGTGATAATGACCTCTTCTTCTCATGAAAGGGCAACTGAAAGATCAGCAGAAGCTTTGAAGAATATTGAGCTAAAAATTAATCAATCTTTTGATATTGTAGTAATGATTCAAGGTGATGAACCTTTAATTCATCCTGAGATGATTAATGAATCTGTCACACCACTTTTAAGTGGAGTTAATCAGGTATCGAATTTAATGGCGCCTTTAAACAGTTTACAAGAAGCCAAGAATACTAACTATGTAAAGGTAGTTACAAGTCTTAACAGCAACGCCTTATTTATGTCTAGGGAGCTTTTACCGTCACCATCAAAGTATTCAAAGCCAATTGATTATTACAGACAATTAGGTTTAATTGCTTTTACCAGAAATGCAATATTGAAATTTATATCATTACCAACTTCACCATTAGAAATAATAGAGTCAATAGACATGAATAGATTTTTGGAGCATCAATTCCCAGTAAAAATGACTATTACTAACTACCCTGCTGACTCAGTGGATACAACAGAAGATTTAAAAAATGTCATTTTTAAAATGAAAAATGACAAGTTATATGACAAATATAAAATGGTCTAATCCATGAAAATAAAAGTTTCAACAGTTGCTTTTTCAACCAACAAAGCCTTAGTTAATGAGTTAAATAAATATTTTAATGATGTTTCAATCAATGAAAAAGGCATTCGAATTCCTGAAAATGAGTTAGTGAATTTTTATAAAGATGCTGACGGAATAATTGTTGGACTTGAAAAAATTACAGCAGAATTATTAGATCAGTTACCTAACTTAAAAATAATTGCTAAATATGGTGTTGGTATAGATAACATTGACATTAAAGCATGTAATGACAGAAATGTTAAACTAGGTTGGATCGGTGGTTTAAATAAAAGATCTGTTGCAGAAGTGGCATTAGGCTTTATGTTAGCTTTATTTCGAAATTTGTATTCCACATCAAATCAACTGAAAAATAATATTTGGAATAAAAATGGTGGAATGCAGTTAACTGGAAAAACGATTGGAATTATTGGTGCTGGGAATATTGGGATGGAACTAATAAACCTTTTATCGCCATTTAATTGTAAAGTTTTGTTTAATGACATTCGTGATTTAAAAGAGTTTGAAAATAAGAGCGTAAAGCAAGTTGAAAAAAATGTTATATACTCGAAATCAGATATAATATCAATACACACACCACTAACCAGTGAGACCTCTAATTTAATTAATTTAAAAGTATTTAAAGAAATGAAAAAGACCTCTTTTATCATTAATACTGCAAGAGGTGGAATAGTTAATCAAAAAGACTTAAAATTTTCTTTAATAAATAGCCTTATTGCTGGAGCTGCTATTGATGTATATGACGAAGAGCCCCCTTTTGACAGAGAGTTTTTAAATTTATCAAATTTAATTTGCACACCTCATATTGGAGGGAATTCAAAAGAAGCTATTCTAGCAATGGGCATGTCAACTATTGATCAACTTAAAAAATATTTAAAATGATAAAATTAAAAGTTGGTATTGCTGGATATGGAATTGTAGGAAAGCGAAGGCACAAATATATTAATAAACATCCCAATTTAGAAGTAAAGGTAGTTTGTGACCAAATTTTTACTAATTCATCATATAAGGAAAATGGAATAATCTATTATAATTCAGTAGACCAGCTTTTGAGAGAAGATATAGCTATATTATTTGTTTGTTTAACAAATAATATAGCTGCAGAAGTAACTATGAGAGGACTTAATAGTGGAATGCACGTATTTTGTGAGAAGCCGCCAGGAATGAATGTAAAAGATATTGAGGATGTCATTAAAATTGAAAGAAAATTCCCTAATCTAAAATTAAAATACGGATTTAATCACCGTTACCATGATAGTATTCGTAAAGCTTTAAGTCTAGTTAGGTCCAAAGAGTTAGGAGAGGTTATAAATTTAAGAGGCGTTTATGGGAAAAGTAAAGTTATTCCATTTACAGGCGGCTGGAGATCACAACGCAGTCTTTCTGGTGGTGGGATTTTACTTGATCAAGGAATTCATATGGTTGATTTAATCAGACTTTTTTGTGATGATTTTGTTGAAATCAAAAGCTTTATTTCAAATGACTATTGGAAACATGATGTTGAAGATAATGCGTATGCACTATTAAAAGATAGTTACGGTAGAGTTGCAATGTTAAACTCTTCAGCAACTCAATGGCAACACAAGTTTCATCTTGAAATTTCATTAACCAATGGATATATTGAATTGTCGGGTATTTTATCTGGATCTAAAAGTTATGGTGAAGAGAAAATAGTTTATGCTAAAAAGGACGAGGATGGAGAGATATTGGAGACTAGAACTTTAAAATTTTTAAATGATAATTCGTGGCAAGACGAGATTTTTGAGTTTGCAGAAGCTATTTTACAAAATGATAAAATTGAATCAGGTACAAGCGAAGATGCTCTTAAATCAATGAAACTGATTTTTAGTATTTATTGTAATGATGATGTATGGAGAAATAAATATCAGATTTAACCATAAACTATATTAGATTTTTAAATAATAAATTTTTGGATAATAGTTAATGTAGATAACGAAGCCAGCACATATTAATTTTCTTAAAGACATTAATATTGTTATTTTAAAAGACATGAATTTAGATGAGTTATTTATGTCTTCCGAGAGAGTAGTAATTTAATTACTACAAATTAAGGCTTTAGACATGGCAGCCCTTTTTATTATTGCATTGAGCAAATAAATTAACTTTTTAATAATACAGTATTAAGACTATATTAATCTAAACAATACCTAAAAAATAAAATTTAATTGTTTTTCTTCTAATAAAGAACATTTATAAAAATAAAAAATAATCATTTTACATGAAAAAAATAATAGATGTATCAGGTTTTGGTCATTCAGGTAAATCTGCTATCTCAGAATTTTTAGCTGGGCATGAAGATTTTTTTTCTTTCCCTGTATCTGTTGAGTTTGAATTATTCCGTGTCAATGGTGGAATTTTAGATTTATATTTTTCAATCTTTTATAGTTGGAATTTAATAAGGTCTAAATACCAAATTAATCAATTTCGAAGATTAATACTTAGGATTGGTACTGTTGCTAACTTTAGAAAACCCTTAACATATTTGCAATCCTCAAGTCATTCATATAATAAGTTTTTTAATAATCGATTTATTGAAATTTCTCAACAATATTTAAATGACTTAATTGTTTTACAAGACAATACTTTTTGGCCTTATGACAGGTTATACTTGTCTAAATTTGATTTGTTATTAAATAAGTTAAAGCAAAAAATATTTAAAAATATTCCAATAAAAAAAGTTTATTATACAAATAGAAATAATTTTATTCCATTAACGTCAAAATACATACATGACTTATTTAATGAAGTTAATGATAAATCTTCTAATATTGTTTTAAATAATGCATTTGACCCTTATAACCCTTCAGTATGTACAGAAATAATTCAAAATTCTTACTCAATTATTGTGGAAAGAGATCCCAGAGATATCTATGCTAGCTTGATAAATTCTTCAATAGGTTTTATTCCTGATTTTGAGAATTATAAATTAAATATTGATCAAAAAAAGAAAATGGTTTCAATGGAGAATATTGATAAATTTATTTTAAGATATAAGACATTAATGGAAAATATTAATCATAAAAAAAATAAGCGTTTGCTAAGAATTCAATTTGAAGATTTTGTACAAAATCATGAAGAATCTAAAATTAGAATATTCAAATTCTTAGAAATCCCATTAGACATTAAAAGAAATCAAATAAAGTTTAATTCAGAAGATTCAAAAAAAAATATTGGCCTTTGGAAACATTATTCAAAAATGCCAGAAATAATTCAGATTCAAAAAGAGTTGACTCAATATTGTTATCAAGATTAAAATGGAAAATATAATTGATCTTAGGGAATTTGCCATTGATGTTGTCCGATCATCTAATGACATTTTTAAAAAATTTAACAACTATTCTATTATAAATTCAGAGGGAAAGGATTTAAAGGCAGAAATTGACATTAAGTTAAATCAACATATCACGGAAAAACTTAGTTTAACAAATATTCCCATTATATCTGAGGAGGGGAATAATAATATTTTGGATATTAAGAGAAAATGTTGGGTTGTTGACCCCCTTGATGGAACATTTAATTTTATTAGAAATTTTAATTTTTATTCTATTTCAATCGCTTTGTGGGAAAATAAGAAACCTGTTTTTGGTGTAATTTTAGATATAACAAATAGTAATATTTACTTCACAAATAGCAAGAATTCGTTTTTAAATGGTAAGGAAATATTAGTTTCAAAAACTCAAACTCTGGAGCAAAGTGTATTATCTACTGGTTTTTCAACTCAAATTGATTTATCAACAAGTAAATTGAATAATCTTATTCATTCTATTCAAAAATTCAAAAAAATACGTGCTATAGGATCTGCAGCAATTTCATTATGTTTGGTAGCTGAGGGAGTATTTGATGTTTATTATGAAAATGATATATTTTTTTGGGATGTTGCTGCAGGAATTGATTTGGTTAATAAATCAGGGGGTAGTGTCTACTATAGGTTCAAAGAAAATAGTTTTTTAATGGAGGTTTTATGTACAAATAAAAATTTATTGAAAGAATCAAAAGAAATTTTAATTAATGATTAAGTATTTATCTTTCTATTTAAACAATAGCACTCCTCTTTATGGAGGACAGAAAAATCTTATTACTCATAAAGTCACTAGTTCTATACAAAATGGAGACACAGCAAATAGTGGAATTTTAAGCTTTCCAAATCATGCTGGTACTCACATTGATTTTCCAAATCATTTTGATGATAAGGGAAAAAAAATACAAGACTATAAACCTGATTTCTGGATTTTTAAAAATGTAGGACTTATAATAGATAAAATTCAAAACATTGAAAATCATTTCATAAGCCAAAATAAAGACATTGAATTTTTAATAATTAAAACAGGATTTGGTCAGTTCAGAGGAGACGATAAATACTGGAAGAGTCAACCCATTATTCCCGCAAACCTTGCAGGGAAAATTAAATCATCTTTTCCAAAAATTAGAGCGATTGGTTTTGATATGATTTCATTGACAAGTAAACTAGATAGGGACGAAGGTAAAAAAGCTCACTTACAATTCCTTATTGAACATGACATACTAGTAGTTGAGGACATGAACTTAGAAAACCTATTTAACAAGCCTAAAAATTTAATAGTTTCCCCATTACTTTTTGAAAATTTAGATGGGTCACCTTGTACAATTATTGCTTCGATTTGAAAGAGATCAATTCCTCATTTAACAATTCTAAAATTTTACTATACTTTCCATTTAAGGGGATTGGTGGTGTTTCTAGAGTTTTTCTTAATATTCAAAAACTTTTCAAGAATGAGAATATAAAATTAGTTGATTTTGAGGACGGTTACATGGCAAAAAACACTAATGATTTACGATCATTAGTTAACGTGAAAACTGTTAAAAATTATCCAAATAATGCTAAAGTATTATTTCAATCTTTTCTAATGTGGAATCTTATTGATTTTAAAAAGTTTCCTGAAGAGGCAAAGCTAATTTTTTGGAATCTGCATCCTTTAAACCTTTATCCTTATTTAATTTCAGATCACGGCTCAAAAATTAAAAAAGTGGCACATAAATTATTTTTCCTCCTTTCTTATTTAAGAAGAAAAAAAATCAAAGCACTAGTAAAATATTTAATCGATAAGCGCTCAATTTTTTTCATGGATTATGAAAACAAAACACAAACAGAAAATTTCATTGGCCATTCTATTCCAAATGATTTGTATTTACCTCTTTTTGTAAAAACAAATTTTCCCATCAGAAAGATAGCTTCTTCAAAAGAATTATTAAAATTGGGATATTTTGGTCGTTTAGTTGATTTTAAAGTATATCCTCTTTTAGAAATTATTAAAAGAATTGATAAGTTCAATAAAAAATTTGAATTCCATATTATTGGAGAAGGTGATTCTAAACATCACCTATTTGAACTTCAAAAGCAGTTATTAAATATTGAATTGATCTTTCACGCGGAAGTGGATTTAGAGACCCAAGACCAGTTACTTTTTAATATTGATTTATTTTTCGCAATGGGACACTCACTTTTGGAAATTGCAGCGCGATCAATTCCTGTCATAGCGATGAATTTTAGTTATCATCCTCTCGAACGATTGACTAAATATGATTGGGCATATAAAATTGAAAATTACAATTTAGCTGAAGAAATTAAAGAAACTAAGCATATCGAATCTAAATGCTCTTTAGAAAAAATGTTCGGGGAATTAGAATCTGATTATGAATATCATTCCAACAAAACTCATGAGTGGGTTGACAAAAACTTTTCCGAAGAATTTTTTAAAATTAAATTTGAAAAAATAGTTTCAAATTCTCAGGCAACTTTTGGTGATATAAAAAAAAGTAAATTAAATAAAGTTGACATTATTTCTTTTATTTTTAAAGGGTTAAGAAACAAAAAACAATCAAAAAGTTATTTTAAACAATTTTAAAGTATGAAAACTGTTATTCTCTGTGGGGGCTTAGGCACACGTATTAGTGAAGAAACTTCAATAAAACCCAAACCAATGGTTGAAATTGGAGGAAATCCAATTTTATGGAACATAATGAAAACTTATGAAAGATATGGATTTAACGATTTTGTCCTTGCTCTTGGATACAAAGGTCATATTATTAAAGATTATTTTTCTAATTATAATTCACGTAATTCTGATTTTACAATCAACACTAAAACAGGCATAAAACATTTTGACTCAATCAAAAAAGCTGAGGACTGGAATGTTGATTTAATAGATACAGGTAAATTAACATTAACTGGAGGAAGAATTCTTAGACTTAAAGATAAATTAAAAGAAACATTTTTTCTCACTTATGGCGATGGAGTATGTAATGTTGATTTAAATAAATTATTAGACTTCCATAAGTCTCATGGTAGGGTCGCAACTGTAACTGCTGTGAGACCACCTGCAAGATTTGGAGGAATGAAAATAGAAAAAAATCAGGTTAAAGAATTTAAGGAAAAACCACAAATAGGAGAAGCTTCCATAAATGGTGGATATTTTGTTTTCGAGCCAGAAATTTTTAACTACATCAAAGATGATAATTCTATCTTGGAGAAAGAACCTTTAGAAACATTGTCAAGAGAGAACCAGTTGATGGCATATGAGCATAATGATTTTTGGCATTGTATGGATACAATTAGGGATAGAGATGCATTAAATAATTTTATTAAAGAAGGGTATACCCCTTGGTTAGGATAGTATCATGTTTAAAAATATTTTTAAAAATAAAAAAGTACTTATTACAGGCCATACAGGATTCAAAGGGAGTTGGCTAACAACTTGGCTTCTTGATTTAGAAGCTAATATTGTAGGAGTTTCAAAAGATATTCCCACAAATCCTTCAATGTTTGTGTCTCTGAATTTAGAAGATCGTATTTCACACAACATTTTTAATATTACAAATATTAAAAAGTTAAATGAGTTAATTAAAAAGGAAAAACCTGACTTTATATTTCATTTAGCTGCTCAAGCAATTGTTTCTAAATCATATGAAAATTCCATAGAAACGATAAACTCCAATGTAATTGGAACAGTATCTATCCTTGAAGTTTTGAAGGATGTTGATTGGGAGATCAATTGCATATTTGTCACCAGTGATAAAAGTTATTTAAATGTTGAATGGCCCTGGGGCTATAAAGAAACTGACACTTTAGGGGGGAAAGATATTTATAGTGGATCTAAAGCCGCAGCGGAGATATTAATTAAAACTTATTTTAATTCTTTTTTAAAATTTAAGAAGAATATTAAAATTGCAGTTGGAAGAGCTGGAAATGTAATTGGAGGTGGAGATTGGGCAAAAGATAGGATAGTAGTGGACACTATGATTGCTTGGAGCCAAGGAGAAAAAGTTGAATTGAGAAGCCCATACTCAACGCGTCCATGGCAACACGTTCTTGAACCTTTATCAGGGTACTTATTATTGGCTAGTAAAATTTTTAATTCTGAACTTAATGGGGAAGCATTTAATTTTGGACCCAATAATACAGAGAGTAATACTGTGATTAATTTAATTGAAAATTTAGAGAATGGCTGGCCAGACACTAAAACAAAAAATTATAAAATCTCCTCCAATACAATTAAATTTGACGAAGCAAAATTATTAAAACTAAATTGTGATAAAGCATTACATTATTTAAAATGGTATCCATCGTTAACATATGATCAAACCCACAAGTTTGTTTCAGAATGGTATTTCAAGTTTTATAAAACAGAAACAGATATGTTAGAATTAACGATAAATCAAATTAAGATTTATGTGGAAAATGCCAAAAAAAACAACCTCAGATGGGCCAAAGAATAATTGAGGGGGTTAAATTAAATTCCTTAAAAGAAATTAAGTCAGAAAAAGGTTCTGTTCTTCATATGTTAAGGTCAGATGATTTAGATTTTGAAAATTTTGGGGAATGTTATTTTTCAGAAGTTTTTATGGGTTGCATAAAGGGTTGGAAAAAGCATTTAATTCAAACTCAAAACTTAAGTGTACCTGTTGGTTTAATTAAATTTGTCTTATATGATGATAGATTAGAATCATCAACCTATCAAGAACTAAACACTTATATTCTGGGAAGACCGACTGATTACTTTAGACTTACTATTCCAAACGGGATATTTTATTCTTTTAAAAATATTTCAAATCAGAATTCTTTAATTGTAAACTGTGCTGACATACCTCACGACTCAAAAGAAAGTATTATTAAAGAAATAAATAACAAAGAGATTCCTTATAAATGGTAAAAAATATAATTAGATTATCACAATCCGACATAGGGGATCAAGAAAAAAAAGCAGTTCTCAAAGTTTTAGATAAGGGCTATCTTGGAATGGGAGAAGAAGTAAAACAGTTTGAAAATTTACTAAAAACTTTTTTTGACAGAGAAGTAGCATGTGTCTCTAGTGGAACTGCAGCAATTCAACTTGCCCTAGAAGCTTGTAATATTGGGGCTGGAGATGAAGTTTTAGTGCCTTCTCTCACATATGTAGCAACCTTTCAGGCAATTTCAGCAACTGGAGCAACACCGATCGCCTGTGATGTAGATAATGAGAGTTTAATTATTGATATTCGAGATGCTTCTAGAAAAATATCTAAATCAACAAGAGCAATTATACCTGTCTATTATACCGGTGGTGTTGGAGATATAGAAGCTATTTATAAATTTGCTGCTGATAATAAATTAAGAATAATTGAAGATGCAGCCCATGCTTTTGGATCAACATTTAATAATAAAAAAATTGGCAGTTTTGGAGATATTAGTTGTTTTAGTTTCGATGGTATCAAAAATATTACTTCTGGAGAAGGTGGTTGCATTGTAACAAACGATTTAAAAGTAATTAATTCAATAAAAGATAAAAGGTTATTGGGAGTAATCAATGATTCAGAAAAAAGATATTTAGGAGAAAGAAGCTGGTCTTTTGATGTAGAATTCCAGGGATGGAGATATCATATGAGTAACATAATGGCATCTATTGGAATAGTTCAACTTAAAAGATTTAACGAGTTTTCTGAAAAAAGAAAAAATTACGCTAGACTATATGATTCTCTATTTAAAAATAATACTTACATAAATTTTGTAAATAGAGATTATAACTCTGTTGTGCCTCACATATATGTTGTTAAAATAAATGGTAAAATTGGAGTTGAAGAGGTTAAAAACAAAATGTTAGATTTTAACATTCAAACAGGAGTTCACTATTTTCCAAATCATTTACTCTCATTTTATAATAAAGGAGAATCATTAAAGGTTACAGAAAATGTTTATCAAAAAATATTAACACTTCCCTTACACACTAATCTCTCGGAAGGAGACATTAAACACATTGCGTCTAAACTGATTAATATTTTATTATGAATTATAAATGAAATCTTTAGATAAACCATTAGTCAGCGTAATAGTAAATTGTTTTAATAGTGAGGAATTTATTTTAGAATGTATTAATTCTGTGTTGAACCAATCATATTCTAATTTTGAAATTATAATAATTGATAATCATTCATTTGATAATACAGCTAAGTTGATTTTTAGCTTTGACGACAATAGAATTAAATATTTTAGTACCGAATCATTCATTTCACTTGGAGAAGCAAGAAATGTTGGGTTATCAAAAGTTAGTGGTCAAATCATTGCATTTCTTGATTCAGATGACACATGGGATAATGATAAAATTAAAGATTCTGTTAATAATTTTGATTCAACTGTAGGATTAGTCTATTCTGATGTACTATATTTCAATGAAAAGACTAATTTTTTACTATATAGTAAGCGGATAGCCCATGAAGGCTTTTGTTATGAAAAATTATTGAATGATTATTCGTTATGCCTTAGCTCTTGTTTTTTTTCGGCTAAAATTATTTTACAGAATAATATTTTTTTTGATAAAAATTTAAAGGTCTGTGAAGACTATGATTTCTTTGTTAAAATATCGAGGGTTTCAAAACTCAAATATATACCCAAGAAACTTGTAAATTATAGGGTGCATAAAAATAATTTAACAAATAATAATAGACTATTATTCTTTGAAGAAACATTGAATGTGATTGAAAACCTATCAGATATAAAAGAAGGTTTAAAAAGAAGTTTAATATCTCAAAATAATTTTAGTAAAGCGGTATACTATTGGAAGATAAATAATAATAAAGATGCGAGAAAAACTCTAAAAGAAATAAATTTTTTTTCTTTTAAAAAGATAGTTTACAGTTTGGTTTTCTGCATTCCTGTAAAATATGTTTTAATGATTTATAAAACTAATTCTCTTTTTGAAGATTGACATGAAAAACAATCATTTTGAACATATTATTATTATTCCTTGTTACAACGAATCCAATAGAATTAATATAGCTTTATTTGAGAGTTTTTTAAAATCTAATTTTAACTATTTACTGATTTTTGCAAACGATGGTTCATTAGACAAAACCTCAGAAAAAGTACTTCCACTTCAAACAAAATATTCAAATTGTGAAATATTTGATTTTCCTAAAAACGAGGGAAAAGCAAATACAATAAGAAAATCCGTATTATCATGTTGCGATAAATATAGATACAAGACTATTGGATATATGGATGCAGATTTATCTGTTGATCTGGAGGAATATATAAAAATTTCGAAAATCATTGATTCTAAAAAATTATTTTCATTTGCTTCAAGAATTAAAAAAGTTGATTCTCAAATTGAAAGAAGCTTTTCAAGGCATCTTTTTGGAAGAATAATTTCAACAATTAATAGCTTATTATTCAAATTGGATGTTTATGATACTCAATGTGGATGTAAATCATTTAGCCATAAAGTAGCGAAAGATTTATTTTCTGATAATTTTGTCTCAAAATGGATGTTTGATTTAGAAATTTTCTTGAGGCTTAGAAATCTTAATTATGATTTAAAAATTAATTGTGCGGAAGTTCCACTTAAAAAATGGATTGAAATGGATGACTCTAAAATTTCGTGGACTTATTCAATAAAAATTTGGATTGATATTTATTTAATTTATAAGAAAAATAATGGAAAGAGACTATTATGAAAAGTATGATCTTCTTGAAAAAAATCACTGGTGGCATAAGGCTAGATTAATTATTTTAAAGTCTTTTTCTAAACATTATCTTAAAAAAAATTTAAAAATCTTAAATATTGGAGTTGCAACTGGAGAAACAAGTATAATGTTAAATTATTTCGGTGAGGTGACTTCACTGGAGTATGATCAAAAAACCTATGACTTTTTAGTTAATAAAGAGAAAATAAATCCAGTATTAGGATCTGCAACTAGCTTACCTTTTAATGATAATCATTTTGACTGTATCTGCTGCTTTGATGTGTTAGAACACATTAACGATGATCACAAGGCTATAAGTGAAATCTTTAGATGTCTTAAGCCCAATGGGAAGACATTAATAACAGTTCCAGCATATTCTTTTCTGTGGAGCGCTCATGATAAAAATATGCACCATTATAGAAGATATACTAAAGCCAAAATCAATAATATTTTTAATCTGAATGGGTTTACTAAGATTAGATCAACCTATTTTAATTTTCTTTTATTTCATCCAATATTTGTGATAAGAAAACTTAACTTTTTAAATAAAAAAGATTACGAATCATTTGACAATGGGGTTTTAAATAATATACTTTTTTTCATTTTTAAATCAGAGAAAATTATTCTTAAGTATTTGAATTTTCCATATGGAGTTTCAATCTTATCCATTTTTAAAAAATGAAAAGCATTAAAAGGTCTATTTGTTTTATAATATCAGGATTCATTTTTTTTATTTTTTTTCATTTTTTTGGAATTGCCTTTACAGGAGGTGATGATCCTTTTATTGCAATGGATTATTTAAGCAAGGGGGGTTTATGGGACGCAGCTGTTTCTCAGGGAATAGGACAGGGTAGAGTTTATGCAATTTTTACATATTATTTGGCAGAATTATCGTTTAAATTAGGTTTTGAGTGGACAAACCTTTTTAAAATAATTTCTTCATCGTTAATTCTACTTTTATATTTTTTATTTATAAAAAAAACATTTAGCCTAAACTTTAGTATTCTAAATATGATAGTATTTTTGTTAATTTTTGATTGGTATGGAGGAGATTTTAATCCAATTCACAATGTTACACAATGGTATTCTATTGGCTTTAATTTCCTTTTAGGAAGTTTTATTGTTTTTATTGATGAATTGAAAAACAATAAAAAATTCGTCTTATCTGCTATTTTATATTTTTGCGCCTTAATTTTTTATGAGATAATGTTAGGATACATAATAATTTTTCCGATGTTATATTTTTATAAAGGCCCAAAAGTTCTTAAAGTTAAATATCTATTTCTCAAATCTTATTACTTTATTTTAGCTGTAGTATGTTATTTATCTATATATTTTTTATTTAGAGTTTATTTTCCCAGTCAATATATTGGGAATCAACAGTTCTTTTTTGGGGATTTATTTAATTCATTTTTTACAATAATAAGAATGAGTTTATTAGGAATTGGTTTTAAATATTGGGATCATTTTTCTCTTTTAAATATTGGAAAAGCATTATTTTCTTCAACCTTATGTATTTTTCTTTTAATAGTATTTTTCAGAAAAAATGAATTTAAAAGCTTTATTAAGAATTATAAAAGCATAAAAGTAACCCCTAATTTATTATTTATACCAATACTTATAGCACTACCTAATGTAATGTTTGGATTTATTGAAAAATACCATAATTGGTATGGATATTATGTAGGGAGTTTCTTTAGTGCCTTTGCGATTGTTCCTTTAATTACTTATTTATTGCTTTTAATAAAAAATAATTTTACCAAAGGGTTTTACATATCGGTCTTTTTATTATTTATAAGTGCTAATGGGATATATCTAAATTATTTTACAAAATTTGATGAATTCAAAGTAGACAGAGAGAAATGGGCATTAATGGATGAAATTATACTTCAATCTAAATTGGTTCTAAAAAACAATGATTTATTATGCACAGATAACTTATTTAAAAGAAAAAGCAGTTATAATGTATATCCTTACTGGGATAATTACATATTTTCTAAAATTAAAATTAAACCTTCAATAGTTTTTCAAGTTGAAAAAGAAAAAATTAAAGAAAGAAAATGGCCTGGGGTAATTTCAAATGGTTGCGAATGTAACTGGAATTTAAATTTTCAATCTTTACCAAATTCTAAATATTCTCTTTCATTAAACAATGATAGTTATATATTTAATTCAATTTCAGGAAATGAATAAAACATTATTTGAATGGTTTTAATTGATACTATCTACATACATAATAGCGGTGGTAAGATTTTATTAAATATTTTAATAAAAAAAATCGTAAGTATTGGGCAAGAATCGTTTTTTTTTCTTTTTGACAATCGGTTAGATCCAAAAATATATAAAGAATTAAAGTTAGAAAATTACAGAATACTTAAAGCAAGTGAACAAAGCAGAAAAAGTTTTTATAAAAAAAACAAAAAATCATTTAATAACTATTTTTGTTTTTCTAATGTCCCCCCTCCAATTCAAATAGAAAAACCAGTTATAATTTATTTTCATAATGATATAATTTTAGACTCTACAAAATCTAATATTGGCTTGATTCAAAAATTTAAATTTAGGCTGAAAAAAAAATATATTAACGTAAAAAATTATAAACATTATAATTGGGCTGTCCAAACTTCCTTAATGAAGGATAAATTAATAAAGGCATTTGGAGTTAAATCAAAAAATATTTCCATTTTTCCATTTTTCGATGAGTTTACACCAGTTTTAAATAAAGATATAATCTCAAACACTTTCTTATATGTTGCTAATTATACTCAAAATAAAAATCATAAAAGATTGATTAAAGCTCTTATGCAGGCTTCTTTAAAAACCGAAAATAAATTTACTTTAAAATTAACTTTAGAGGAAAAGGAATTCAAAATTTTATTGAAAGAAACAAACTATTTAAAATCAAATTTTGAGTTAATTAATTTAGGAATTTTAGACAAAAAGGGACTAGTAATTGCTTATGAAGAAGCAAATTTCTTTATCTATCCTTCATTAAAAGAAAGTTTTGGCTTACCCTTGATTGAGGCATCAAATTTTTCATGTTTTATTTTAGCTTCAGATCTTGAATATGTTCATGAAGTTATTAAACCTTCTCTAACTTTTGATCCGTATTCAACAGAAAGTATCTCTATTGCGATTTTAAAAGCTATTGAAACAGATAATTTACCTGAAACAAAGGTATTGGTTGAAAATAAATTAAATAACTTTATGAATTTAATAATTAATTAAGATGTTCAAAAACAAAATATTGCTTATTACTGGCGGGACAGGTTCTTTTGGGAATGCTGTTTTAAATAGGTTTATTGATTCAGATATAAAGGAAATTAGAATTTTTTCTAGAGATGAAAAAAAGCAACACGACATGAGGGTTGCATATAATAATCCCAAAATTAAGTTTTATATCGGAGATGTTAGAAATGAAAATAGTCTAAGAGATGTAATGATTGGAGTAGATTATGTATTTCATGCTGCAGCACTAAAACAGGTTCCATCATGTGAGTTTTATCCCATGGAGGCAGTACGGACCAATGTTTTAGGAACAGAAAATGTTTTAAATGCTGCCATTTCTAATGATGTTAAAAGAGTAGTATGTCTCAGTACTGATAAAGCAGTATATCCTGTAAATGCCATGGGAGTCTCAAAAGCAATGATGGAAAAAGTGTTTGTTGCAAAGTCTAGGAATTCTAAAAACACCATTATAACAGGTACGCGTTATGGAAATGTTATGGCATCAAGAGGCTCTGTAATTCCTCATTTTATTGAACAAATCAATACTGGAAAGCCAATTACTGTTACAGATCCAGATATGACCCGATTTATGATGACTCTTAATCACGCAGTTGAACTGGTTTTATATGCGTTTAATAATGGAAAGTCAGGAGATATTTTTGTTCAAAAGTCACCAGCAAGTACTATTGGAGAATTAGCTATTTGCTTAAAAGACCTATATAATTCTAAAGTTGAAATCAAGAATATTGGAATAAGGCATGCGGAGAAAATGCACGAGACACTTTTAAGTAAGGAAGAGTTCATGGGTGCTGAGGATTTAGGAGAATATTATCGAGTTGCCGCAGACAATAGAGATCTTAATTATGATAAGTATTATTCAAAAGGGTCAACCAAAGTTGAATTAAAAGAATATAATTCATTTAATACACATAGACTTTCAGAAATCGAATTAAAAGAATTACTTGCTCAAATTGATATCAAATGAATAAGTTAAAAGTAGTAACAGTTTTAGGCACTAGGCCAGAAATCATTCGACTTTCAGTAATAATTAAAAAATTTGATCAGTTTTTTGACCACACGCTCGTTCATACTGGTCAAAACTATGACTACACTTTAAATGAAATTTTCTTTGAGGAGCTTGAAATAAGAAAACCAGACTTTTTTTTAGAAGTTGTAGGACAAGACTTAGGAGAAACTATGGGGAATGTTTTATCTAAGTCTTATAAGTTGTTTAGTGAACTTAAACCTAACGCTTTATTAGTTCTAGGTGACACCAATAGTGCTTTATGTACCATCAGCGCTAAAAGATTAAAGATTCCAATATTCCATATGGAAGCTGGTAATCGTTGCTTTGATCAAAATGTTCCAGAGGAATTAAATAGAAAAATAGCGGATCATACGTCAGATATTAACCTCACTTATACAGAAAACAGTAGAAGATATCTTTTAGCTGAAGGGTTTAGAAAAGATCATGTATTTTGTGTCGGCTCTCCATTAAAAGAAGTATTAGATTTCTACTCGGATAAAATAAAAGCAAGTTTAATACTTGATAAGCTTCAATTGAATAAAGAAAAATACATTGTTGCTAGTATTCATAGAGAGGAAAACTTAGATATTGGTGATAATTTCAAGAATATTATAGATGCCTTAAACAAGGTAGTCGATTTATACGATGTGAAATTAATTTTCAGTACCCACCCAAGAACAAAAAAGAAAATAGAACAACTTAATTTAAAGGTTAGCTCGAGAATAAGCTTTGTCGAGCCACTTGGATTTTGCGACTATGTTTTCTTACAGAAAAACGCATTAATTACGCTCTCTGATAGCGGGACTATTTCTGAGGAAAGTACTATTTTAGGTTTTAAAGCCTTGAGTATTAGAACAAGCACAGAAAGGCCTGAAGCAATTGATCATGGAAATATAATATTAGGAGGTATTACAACTGAAAACATTATTAATTCAATTAATATTACATTAGGGTTAAAAGATCAACCGGATCCACCTGTAGAATATTTAAAAGCAGATAATTCAAATACAGTTTTAAAACTCATCCAAAGCTATACACCAATAATTAATAGAGAAACTTGGAGAAAATAAAGAAAAGAATCTTGGTTTTGGGTGGAGCAGGGATGCTTGGTCACATGGTATTAGAAAAGTTAAATGGCAAAGATATTTTTGAAACATTTGATATTACAAGAAAAAAAGATAAAAGGCTAAATAATTTTAAGTGTGACGTAACAAATCTTAATTCTTTATTTAAAATTATTAAAGACATTAATCCTGACTACATTATAAATTGTATAGGGGTATTAATTAAGGGTTCGATTCAAGACCCCTCTGATGCAATACTTATCAATGCATTTTTGCCTCACAAATTAGCTCAATTCTCAAAAACTATAAATGCTAAGTTAATTCATATAAGCACAGATTGTGTTTTTGATGGTTCTAAAGGAAATTATATTGAAACTGACAATAAAACCGCTCAGGACACATATGGGTTGAGTAAATCTTTGGGAGAAATTAACGATGACAGAAACTTAACCTTAAGAACTTCAATTATAGGACCAGAGTTAAAAGATCATGGAGAAGGACTTTTCTCATGGTTCGTAAAACAGAAAGGAGAGGTAAGTGGTTTTTCTGAGTCTATTTGGGGAGGAGTAACTACTTTTGTATTAGCAGATATAATCATTAAATCAATAAATGAAAATTACACAGGACTTATCCATGTTACCAACAGCGAGCCTATTTCAAAATTTGATTTATTAAGTTTAATAAAACATAAATTTCAGCTAAATAATATTCAATTAAAAATGGTTCCAGGCAAAAAGTCGGATAAATCACTAAATTCAAAATATGACTATTTTAATGTGCCATCGTATGAACAGATGATCACAGAGATGTATAAGTATTGCTTAAAAAATTATTAGTATGAAACAAAACGATTTGAAAAATTTAGCAAAAAAGAGTATTGCTAAAATTATATCAGATGATAGTAATTTTAGCAAGCTCCCATTTAAGCATTTATATATCGACAATTTTTTTACTCCCGATTTCGCAAATGCTTTATTAGATAATTTTCCAGAACTAGATAATAAAGATTTATGGGATTCTTCAAACGATCCAGAAATTGAGGTGAAAATGAGATCAGAATGGCAATCAGAATTTGATATTCCCGATACCATTGTAGATGCTATTAGAGTTTTAAATTCTTCATTATTTTTAAAATCAGTTTCTGAAAAATTTAATATTCCAAAGTTAATGCCTGATCCATATTTTACAGGGGGTGGTTTAAATGTTACAGTTAGTGGTGGTCTTTTAGATGTTCATGTAGATGGTAATTATCACGATGCTTCTGGATTAAATAGAAGAATTAATGCAATTTTATATTTAAATCCAGGGTGGCAAGAAGGCTGGGGTGGAGAATTTGGTTTATATGATGAAACTGGAGATAAGCTGATTAAAAAGATAGCACCAATCCATAACAGATTAGTTATTTTCGACACCAATGATAAAAGTTTTCATGGATTACCGGACCCTTTGAATTTTCCAGAAGGACATGCAAGAAGATCTATAATATTATATTATTACACAAAAGATGAAAGACCAACAGATCAAGTAACTGTAGATAGCCCACATTCAGCACTTTGGAAGAAAAAAGGCGGCTTAGATAAGCGAGGAAATAAAACAAGAGACTTCTCATAATTTGAAAATATTATTAATTAGTCAATATTTTTACCCGGAAAACTTTAAAATAAATGATCTTATTTTTTCTTTAAAAAAAAGAGGTCATCAAATTACTGTTCTCACCGGGAAACCAAATTATTCAAAAACTCATTTTTTTGAAGGCTATGGGTGGAAAAGTGATGATTTTGAAATTATAAATCATATCCCTGTCTATAGAGCTAATTTATTCTCAAGGAGAAATGGAGGGGCATTTAGGTTATTTTTAAACTATATTTCATTTGCGATATTAGCTTCTTTAAAAGTTAGAAAAATCAAAGGCTCCTTTGATGCCATTTTTGTTTATCAAACATCACCAGTTACTATAGGAATCCCGGCAATTTTCGCTAAAAAACTTTTTAAAACCCCTATTTATTTTTGGGTTCAGGATCTCTGGCCTGAAAGTTTAACTGCTGGGGGAGGTGTAAAAAACAAGTTAGTGCTAGGATTTTTTAATTCACTTACTAAATGGATTTATAATCAATCAAAAAAAGTTTTAATCCAGTCTGATGGCTTTAGAAAGTATATTTTAAATCAGGGAATTTCAAATGATAAAATCATTTTTTATCCCAACCCCACTGAAGATTTCTATAAGCCACTCCAAAAGGTCAAAGAATATCAAGAGTTTTTTAAAAATGAATTTTTTAATATAGTTTTTGCTGGAAATATTGGAGAAGCACAAAGTTTCAAAACAATTATAAATGCAATTAGTAATATTAAAGAGTTTCCTGTTAAGGTGATTGTTTTAGGAGATGGCAGGTACAAAGAAACTGCCTTAAGTTTAATAAAAGAAAAAGGATTGGAGTCACATTTTAATTTTTTGGGATCTTTTCCCCCAACTGAAATGCCTAAATTCTTTTCACATGCAGATGCACTACTGGTTTCACTAAAAAAAGATAAAATCTTCTCACTAACAATACCGGCTAAAATTCAATCTTATTTAGCTTGTGGGAAACCTATTATTGCTTCAATTGATGGAGAAGGAGCCAAAATAGTTAATGATGCTAAGTGCGGCGTAACTTCACCTGCAGAAGATTCAGTTAAATTAAGTGAGGGCATAAAAGAATTAATGACTTTGGATAAGTCTACCCTTATTGAAATGGGAAATAATGGAAGGGCCTACTACGAAAAAGAGTTTGACAGGAATAATCTTTTAGAAAAGCTGGAAGGCATATTCAAATCTTAATAAATACCATTTTTTAAAGGTTTGTTAGGAACAATTGTTAAAAAGTTTAGTGTAATTGATTTTTAGACTATTACACCTTTAGCCTAAATTTGCAAGATGCCATTTAATCCAAAAACAGCAAAAGCAGCAGGTCAAAAAAGTAGGCGCGGTCCTTCAAAACTATTAGATCCCAACATTAAAGAAAAAATGGAAATTCTTTACGAAGGGGTTTTGGATCATTTAATTATGCATCAAGAAGATCTCTCTATGTCTGATAGAGTAAAACTTCTTCAAAGCCTTTCAAATTATATTCTTCCTAAAACTAAACCTGTTCGAGACGAATTTACATTTGACAAACTTATTGAAAGAAAAAAGGAAGGAGTCTGGAGCGATACTCCAGATCCTACAAAGTAGCTGCTACTTTCATAAAAGCATCTGCGTAGGTGTCTTTGTTTACTTGCGTTCCAATGTAGCTTAAAAAAGTGCTTTCCTTTGAATGCCCCGTGATTTGCATTAAAATAGGAGTCTCTATTTTCCCAAAGTAATTAGTAGCAAAAGAACGTCTCAAATCATGAGAAGAAATAAGACTATATTTTGGGTGTGTACCCAATCTTTTTCTTCTAGTCTTATTGCATAATTTGTAACCACTCACCATTTCATAAATACCCGCTATCTGACAAATCTGTTTAATTTGTCTGTTAAACAATTGAGCGGAAATCGAGTATGGAAAATTATTTTTCAAAATTTTAATCACTTCTTTATCTACGACTCCAACAGTGACATATTTATCAGTTTTTTGCTGATTAATATCTATGTAAACCCCGTTTTCTATAAATCTAAGCTGAAATGGTTTAAGGGCTAATAAGTCCGAAACCCTTTGACCTACATACAGCCCAATAAGCATCCATTTTCTTGCATTTTCAAGAGTGGAAGGTAAATCTCTAAGTGCCTTTATCTGTTTTATTTCTTCAAATGAAATGGTTTGTAAAACCCGATCTTTACTTTTTTGAGTAAATGATTCTATGTATCTGGTATATGGATTTACATTAATACTCATTCTTTCAGCTTCTTTACAAATCATTTTTAGAAGCTTTAATTGAAGGCCAGCGTTATTAAGTGAATACTCTTTTTCAGTTAAAAGCCACTCTTTAAACGCATTAACTAACATGTGATCTATTGTATCTAACATGATCGATTGACCAAAATCAGATTCAAATTCCTGAATTAAATCATAAAAACGTTTTAGATTCCTGATAGAATTATTGGACAGACCAAGTGAGCCACTTCTTTTAAGTCTTCTCAGAGGTGCATGTTTTATATAGTTAGAGATCTGAGTAAGTAATACCCCTTGATCTCTACCATTAGCAATTATTTTATGGTTGTAATCACCCATTTTTTATTGTGTAATTTTCACATGATTTGTGAATATTATAACTAACCTCAAATTTCATTTAACATTTTAAATAAAATTTTCTAACGTAACTTAGCTTAAAATTTACACTTAAATATACGTTATTTTTTATGTTAAATAACATAAAAGTCAACAAATAAAGGGCCTGACAAAGAATAGTTTTGAAATAACTACGGGCTGTAGTCAAAATAAAAATCTTTTAATACAAACAGAAAACCTTCTTATCTTTAAAAAAATTTACACATGAAAGCCATTCTCCTTGCCGGCGGCACAGGATCCAGAC
>Ga0233438_10000998_pt1 | contig 33171 bp, 32 predicted proteins | sample SI_123_September_FD_182720 | JGI IMG/M metagenome (GOLD analysis project Ga0233438, IMG submission 182720) | Seawater microbial communities from Saanich Inlet, British Columbia, Canada - SI_123_September2016_10_MG | ecosystem: Environmental > Aquatic > Marine > Inlet | place: Canada: British...
GCCAAAGGCGTTGTGCGCGATCTGTCCGGCTTGGTATATGATATTGCTGGTGACGTTCTGACGGATCAAGGCCTGGCGGGCATTGCCGAAGCTGACCTGTCGTCGCTGCCTGTCGTTGAAGTCGGCCGATATGGTCCATGCGTCGGCTGTGTGGGCAAGTTTATCTGTATTGGACTCAACTACTCAGACCATGCCGAGGAGAGTGGGCTGGAGGTGCCGCCGGAGCCGGTGATCTTTTCAAAGGCGACCTCGGCAATTTGCGGTCCCAACGACACGGTTGAAATTCCCCGTGGCTCGAAGGCCACAGACTGGGAAGTTGAACTTGGAGTGGTGATCGGCAAAGAGGCAAAATATATCGATGAGGTAGACGCTCTCGACCATGTTGCGGGCTACTGCGTGATTAACGACATTTCAGAACGTGATTTCCAGAACAAGCGCGCGGGTCAATGGACTAAAGGCAAATCAGCCGACACCTTCGGACCCATCGGACCGTGGTTGGTTACCAAAGACGAAGTGTCGGACCCGCAGAATCTGTCAATGTATCTAGACGTGAACGGAAAGCGCCGACAGGACGGCAACACCAATACTATGGTGTTCGGTGTGGCTCACCTTGTCTCCTACCTTTCGCAATTCATGAGCCTTCAGCCAGGCGACATCATTTCCACTGGCACCCCTCCCGGTGTTGGTATGGGGAACAAGCCTGAGCCCGTTTACCTTAAGGTTGGCGACAAGATGGAGCTTGGCATCGAAGGTCTGGGTGTTCAGCATCAAAGGGTCATTGGCCCAATCAAAGGGGCATAGAGATGGAAAGCCAGATAGCGGTGGTAACCGGTGGAGCGCAGGGAATTGGTTTTGCTGTGGCCCGGCTGTTGATTCAAAAAGGTGTGCGTGTTGCCAGCTGGGACATAGATCCAGGCAACAACGACGCCATGTCTGAGCTTGGCAGCAATGCAATGGCAGTTGACTGTAAAGTCAATGATTTGGCGGCAGTGGAAGTCGCCTATGCGCACACCTGCGAGAAATTTGGTATCCCTTCTATTCTAATCAACAGTGCGGGAATTTCTGGGCCGAATGCGCAGCTAGATGCTTATGACCCTGAGGCTTGGAAACAAGTCATTGATGTCAATCTTAACGGCACTTTTTATGTGAGTCGTGTCTGTGTTCCAGGTATGAAAGAGAAGGGTTATGGTCGCATTTTGAATGTGGCCTCCGTTGCAGGCAAGGAGGGCAATCCCAATGCTTCTGCATATTCAGCTTCCAAAGCGGCGGTAATTGGTCTGACCAAGTCTCTAGGAAAAGAGTTGGCTGGATACGACATTGCGGTTAATTGCGTAACACCCGCCGCCGCCCGAACCCGGATTTTCGATCAAATGACCCAAGAGCATATCGATTACATGCTTTCAAAGATTCCCCGTGGTCGGTTTTTGAAAGTTGAAGAGGCCGCGGAGATGATTGTATGGGCGGTATCACCTGAAAACTCGTTCACCACGGGCTCAGTGTTCGATTTGTCAGGCGGTCGGTCCACTTATTAAATCCTGTAAATCAACTCAAATGGAGGAAAACCCTTGACAGATAATAACAAAAAAGCCGCTCTCACCGAGCGCCTCAGAAAATGCTACAGTGGTGCAGTTTATGACGCCCTGCGCGAGAGAGGGATCGACAATACTGTTCTGCCCAAAAACATCCGGCCGATTGACGATACTCATGTTCTTGCTGGTCCCGTTTTCACAATTTCGGGAACACCAAAACCTGGGATCAGTGCAGATGATGCCTTGCTGGCTTGGACGGGTTTCCTTTCAACAGCGCCGTCTGGCCATGTCGTAGTTTGCAATGGCCACACCGACGACATCGCGATGATGGGGGAACTGTCTGCCGAGACGCTCCAGATGCGCGGTGTGCGCGGATATGTAACCAATGGCGGGTGTCGGGACAGCAATTTCATTCGCAACATTGGTTTTCCCGTTTTTCACCGCTTCTACACCACCCGCGATGTGGTGGGCGCGTGGTCGGTCGACAAAATGGAAGTTCCTGTGCAGATCGGTGACGTTGTCGTTAAGCCTGGGGATTTTTTGATTGCTGACATTGATGGGGCCATCCTTATACCAGGTGAAATCGCTGAAGAGATCGTGGTTGAGGTCGAGGAAGTGATGAACACCGAGAACAAGGTCCGGTCGGCTATCCGTAGCGGGACGGATCCAAAAGAAGCCTACTTGACCTATGGGCGTTTCTGAGCAGTTAAACTGGCGTAACGGCACTAGGGGATACGAATATTCATGTCGGCTTGCCTGACCAGGGCTGGTTTGTTCTGCGGGTCTGGATCAAATAGTTTCAGGTCCTTTGGTGCACCCGCCCGCTACATAGGTATTGGGCAAGCGTCTGCCCGCCCCGTGGCTGGCGAACGCTCAGAACTTGACCGAAATCAATCCGATCAAACGCGATATGCTCTAACGATGTGGGCTAACGCTATCAGTCAGGACCAATTCTGATGGGATGAGAGTGAGTTTAGTTGGCGTTGTTGGATCCGAGATACGGCTTAGCAGATGTTGAATGACAACTCTCCCCATCTCTTGCAGATCAATGCTTGTCGTACTCAGCGGTGGATTAGTGTGTTGCAACTCACTGATCCCCTCGTTCGCGATCAATGAGAAATCTTCCCCAATTTTTTTTCCCAACCTCTGCAAACCGGCTTTCAGTCCAAGGGTGACGATAGCATTATATCCGATGGCAGCAGTCGGCGGATCTTCGACATCTAGAATTCTCGCCGCTGCTTCGTATCCCTGAGCACGAACAGGGCGGCATTCGAAAACAAGCGCACGATCAAACTCTTGACCTGCTTCGTCAAATGCTTGCCTGATGCCTTTCATGCGACGGTTAAATGGGGTAATATTGAGTGTGCCGCCAACAACGGCAATGCGTCTGTGACCAAGGTTAAGCAGATGTTTTGCCGCCGTGTAGCCCGATAGTGTTTCGTCAGCCACGACTGAATCGATTGGGTAGCCAGTGATCTCTCGCGAGACACATACTATTGGGGGGCTAAATTTCTTCATATCTTCCAGGTCGGCCGCCTGAGTTCCCATCGCTGGAACTAGGACGATGCCATCTGCATTGTACTCAGACATTTTCCTGATAAATTCGGATTGTCTCTCCACTTTTTCATCCGTGTTGCACAGGAAGACCGTTTTCCCTTCTTTGGCAAGTTGACTTTCAATTGATCCTAGAAGCTCGCTAAAGGACGGGTCTGACACGTTGTTAAGCACGATACCCACCGTGTCGGTTTTTGACTTTCTCAACCCTGCAGCGGAACGCTGATAGACATAGCCTGATTCGCGCAATGCTTCTTTGACTCTGGCACGTGTCTGTTCCGAAATTCGGCTGTTTTTCTTCATCGCTAAAGAGACAGTTGCCGTGGAAAGCCCTAACTGTTTTGCGATTTGACTAAGGGTCGGTTTTGCATTCTTGTTATTTTCCATGTAGTTATATTGCCTTGTTCAAGGGTTTCGAATGTTCTTTCTTTTGAAAAAAAATATTCTTTTATACATGTAGTCTTTTTAATTTGATTTGCAAAATATATTTAATTTGGTTTGACAAAGTTAATCGATTAACTAAAGTGTTAAGCATGGAAAACATTTTAACTGGAGGAAAACTATGAAAATTGGAAAACATACATATGGTATAATCTCAGGTCTGGTATTGTCAGGCTTACTTGCAACAACAGCCTTCGCCGACACGGTCAGGCTAAAATTGGCTGGAACTTACCCGGCCAATCACTTTGGCAACGAAATCTTGTTAAACATGATCGAAGAGATCGAGGGGGCTGGGGTAGGCTTAAAAATAAATTACTTCCCTGCATCTCAACTAGGTTCAGGTGAAGAGCTGATTGAAGATGCAATTCGAGGTAACGTTGATCTAGTGTCAGCGTTCATATACGCTCAAGCTGATCCACGCTTGGAAGTTATGAACCTTCCGGGGCTTGTAACAACTTTTGATGAACTAAAATCTATTTATGCCAACCCTGAATCGAAACTGAATACGATTTTAGCTGAAGTCATGGATGACCTAGGACTAGTTTATCTTACCAATACTGGCGAAGGGCTAATCGGCATTGTTGCGAATAAAAAACCTATCGACCATGCTGGTGTTGGTGACAAGGGGATGAACATTCGCGTTTGGAGTTCGGAGGTGGCTAAGAAGACTACCGAAAGCCTTGGGTACCGGACTACAACGATGAATTGGGCAGAGGTTTTGCCAGCACTCCAGTCTGGCATCATCGACGGTGCGATTTGCTGTACACCAGAATGGGTTTATTCGACCTTTGCGACCGCAGGAGTGGGGAAATATTTTATTCCTGTGAATACGTTCATCGAAGCGCAATCGATTTATTCCAGTGCAAAATCCTGGGAAAAGCTAAATCAGGAACAGCGTGATGTTATCCGAGCTGCTGCAGAGAAGGCTGGCTTGGCCGCTATCAACCAAGCCTGGGAACGAAATGATGGTTTTATCGAGAAGCTTAAAGAAATGGGCTATGAAATTCTTGATTATACCGCGGAAGAACGCGCCGCTCAGGTTGCCCATATTCAGAGCAATGTTTGGCCCGATCTGACGGACATTATTGGACAAGATATTATGGATGAATTAACAAAGTAACTTAAGCTTTTACTTTGAAAGTTTCTTAACAGGGGTACCTTACTTGTGAGGTACCCTTCCTAAACCTAAACCTAAACCTAAGCTTAAGATTGGAATTTGGATGCTACTAATTGAAAATAATTTACCCCTTTGGATGGTTCGTTTGGTCCGGTTCTTAGTCCATGTAAAATCAATCTTGGTCGTCATAACTCTTCCAATTTTGCCGATCACGTTCTTTTTTGTTGTAATATTCCGCTATATTTTGGAGCGCGATTTATTCGCTTATGAAGAGTGGCTTTTACCAATCTGCTTTTGGATCTTTTTTCTGGGTAGTGCGCTTGGAACTTATTACGACAAACAGATCAATGCTGATCTTCTTGATACTCTTACTAATAATCCAACTCTACTATGGCTTCGTAAACTTACTATTCAAATCATTGAGCTATCTATAACTTTAATTCTTGTCTACTGGGCCTGGCTAATGATCGCTGATGAAATAGTGACCTATCCCAATTGGAAGACCACAATAGCTCTTAAAATCCCCTTTATCTACCCACGGCTTGGCATTTTCATAGGCTTTGCATTTATGGGTTTTTACAGTGCATTATATGTTTTTTTGATGCTGCGAGCGGGGCCTCACAGGTATGCTGAGGCTTTAAAAAGTGTTCAGGAAGCAAAATCTATTAGCTTGGAGGTCGCGAAATGACAATTCTTTTTGCCATCATAATTATCTGCGTTTTGCTAACGATCGGCGTCTCCGTTCCATTAGCTTTTGGGGGAGTTTTAATACTTCTCGCATATTCTGGTGGGTATGACCCATCAGGTTTTTTTGCAACTGGCCACTGGAAGATGAACTCAGTAATTTTGCTAGCTATTCCACTTTTTATTATGGCCGGTGATATTATGCAAAGGGGTAAAATTGCAAAACCAATTGTTGAGATTGCAGAACTATTGTTTGGCCATCTTCGTGGTGGGCTAAGTGCAGCCTCTGTTATAGCCAGTGGGATGTTTGGTGCAATCTCGGGCAGTGGTGCCGCCACACTAACTTGTATCGGCTCGATCATCATGCCGCATCTTCGAAAGGCACGGTATCCTGATGGGATTTCTGGTGCAATTGTGATTAGCGCAAGCCCTCTGGGCTTGCTTATACCACCAAGTGGGGCACAGTTGCTCTACGCATGGGTTGGGCAGTTATCCGTTCTTAGGTGCTTCCTCGCTACAGTGATTCCAGGTGTCATCCTTATGGTAATGTTGATCATTGTAAACTTCGTGATCCTTCGAAAGGATACCAATATTTTAACCACAAAAGTTCCAGACCGATTCTTCCGCGCATTTGCCGGCAAGACAGCAATTGCAACTCCAGCGATCTTAATGCCCATGATCATCCTTGGAGGCATCTATGGAGGGATTATGACGCCAACAGAAGCTGCTGGCGTGGCGGTGATTTATGCCATTCCGATAGGATTTTTAGTGTACCGCGGACTAACATTTTCAATTTTTTATGAAAGTTTGAAGCAATCCTCGATCACTATTGGTGTGGTCATGGTTATGATTTTTACAGTCCTTATTGCCAGTCGATTCCTGATTTTTGAAGATATTCCTGGCATGGCTGAGGATTTGATTTATTCTATATCTGACAATCCGATCATAATTTTCTTGATGCTTAATCTAGTCATGCTTCTAATTGGAATGTTAATGGATGATATCAGCGGCATTATTTTGAGTGCCTCGCTCCTGCTGCCAATTGCTCAAGGTGCCGGAATGGATCCAATACACTTTGCCGCAGTCCTTGGCGTGAACCTTGGAATGGGTAACATCACACCACCAACTGCACCGCTGCTTTATTTGGGAGCGCAAGTGACGGGTGTTCCAGTCCGCAAGCTAATCTGGCCGACACTGATCTTCATCGTGTTTGCCTGGCTACCGACTTTGATGATCACCACGTTTTTTCCTCAGATTGCCCTTTGGCTGCCGAACATGATGTTTGGTTCCATGCAAAATTAGAACTTGAACCATACAAAAAAAGTTTAGAATGCAACACTTTGTTCCTTTAAATTGGCTGACGGCCGTTGTGGCTGAAATTTTGGCTCCAAAAACCAATTTTGACTTCGCTGACCACGCTCATACCGCGGACAATTCGTGATGGCGGACGCACTCATAATCGGCGGTGGGCTGAGTGGCATCACAACGGCCCACCGATTGGCCAAACGCGGTTGCTCGGTCGTGTTGGTGGAGGCCAACGAGGATGTTGGCCTTGGTGCCAACTTTGCAAACGGTGCGATGCTGGTGCCTTCACAGACCATGCCATGGAATTCGCCAGGGATATTACCCACGCTTTTGAGGTCAATCGTGACACAAAATTCCGCAGTGCGGATCAAGCCGAAAGCTATACCTTCCTTGTTCAAATGGGGCCTACACTTTCTCAAGAACTCAAAGCCGCATTTGCACGAACACCATACGCGTCAATTACTTGAACTTGCGCTCTTCTCCATGGATGTTTTCGAGGAATACTACAAAGAATACGCAGACCAATTCGAAGCCAAAAAATGTGGCACCATCAAAATCTACCGCGACCAACCAAGTCTGGAAGCCCAGATCAGATCCAATCGTCACCTCAGTGAGGTCGGGCTAGATTGGGAGGCACTTACGCCTGATCAAACTGTTGAGGCTGAGCCGCACCTTCAAGCACTGGCCCCGCAGTTGGCAGGCGGAATTCGTTTTTCCGCTGATGTGGTGGCGGACTCGCGAAAATTCTGTCAAATCCTCCGCGATGACCTCGTCGCTTCTGGTCAGATAATACATGTTAGTTGTCAAGCCAGTGAACTGCTGATGTCAGGCGACAGTGTCATCGGCGCGCGTACAACAATCGGAGATATTTGGGCGAAGAATACCATTCTGGCCCTTGGGGCCAATACAAGAAAATTGGTTGCAAAACACGCAAGATCAATCTTGGTGAGCCCCGTGAAAGGGTACTCGATTACATACGATACAACCAGCGTCAATGACCTGCCTTCGTATCCCATTATCGACGAAGGGATGCATGTCGGGATTGTTCCAATAAATGGCAAATTGCGCGCAGTTGGAATTGCCGAATTCGCCGGGCATGACGACACTATAAGCCCCAAAATAATCCGGCAACTCGATCGCCTGACCAAATCCGTTTACCCCAACCTTGCGCAGACGCTTGACGGCTGCAAGCGAGAGCTGTGGACTGGATTCCGCCCGATGAGTGCTGACGGTCTGCCCTATATCGGCGAAACATCCAGCAAGGGGCTTTGGGTCAATACCGGGCATGGCCATCTGGGTTGGACCCTCGCCACCGGGTCGGCAGAGTTGCTTGCTGATCTCATCATGGGCAAGCCCACACCCTTGGACTCAACCAGCTATGCAGTAAATCGATCACACTAAATCAAAGATAAACCTATAAAAAGTCAAGATCATGAAAATAAAGTATATCCGTCTCACTCCGCTCTTTTCCAAATTCAAGACGCCCTATGTCTGGGCTATGGGCAAGAACCTTGGTCAAACAACAATCCTTGTTGAGATTGAAACGGATGCGGGTGTAATTGGTTACGGTGAAACCGCCCCGACGATGACGTCCCCAGAGGCGATCCATACTTTCTTACTAACCGCTAAAACGATCCTGCTGGGGCAGCCCATTACTCAGATCGCTGATTTGGAGGTAACATGATAGCATTGCGCGACAATTCACCTGCGGTCATAGGGTCCGGCATTTACCCAATGCTCTATGCGTTCTTTGACGATCGCGGTGTATTGCGCCAGGATCCGTTTCGGCTTCAGGTGGATGTGGCTTTGGGCACCCAGGCTTCTGGAGTTGCGATTCTGGGGCTGGGTACGGAGGTCTCGAAGCTGACATTCGATGAGCGCATCGACGTCCTTGAAGTCGTCGCAAAACGCATTGATGGCCGCAAACCGCTCTTGGCGACCGTTTATGGCGATACGATCACTGAGCAGATTGAGTTTTCAAAGCAAGCAATTCAAAACGGCACGTCAGCACTTATGCTTCAGCCACCCTCGCAGAAAATGGACGATGCAAAGTTGGTGGGCTTCTTCTCCAAGATTATCTCAGCGGTCGATTGCCCAGTTGGGATTCAGAATGCGCCGGAGTTCCTTGGCTTCGGACTAAGCAACGAGAGCTTGATCTCACTTGCAAATGACCACGAAAATTTCACCATTGCGAAACTGGAGTGCAACGCCGTCAATCTTGAGTCTGTTGCGTCAGACCTCGGGGATAGTGTGATGCTTTTCAATGGCCGCTGCGGACTGGAATTACCTGACAACCTGCGCGCGGGTGCCTGTGGGTTAATCCCAGCGATTGATACGGTAGACAAGACCAGTGAAATTTTTGCTGAATTCACTTCAGGGAACGAAGAGTTGGCCGATAAGCTATATGCTGATCTATTACCGGTTCTTTGCTTTGTCATGCAGGGAATTCCACATTTCCTGACTTATGGAAAGATGCTGGCCGCAGCGCGTTTGGGAATTGAGCTTGGCGGCAGCCGAGAACACTCATTACCAGCGACTGATTTCGGCACAGCATGCATCCGACGGTTCTTGAAACACTTGGGACCTTTGAATTGAGATATTCCGTAACATCAACCGCTATGATTAATGGCTCAGACACCAAAAGAAGAAAGTCATAATTAATACTGCGCTACACAATTCGATTTAATTACATGCCCTACTAAAGAGGAGGCTTTTCTAATGACCCTTGTAAATCTATCCCTGAGTGAGATACATGATCTCGCACTAGAAGCATTTACCCAAAATGGATGCGACTCTCAAAACGCTGGGGCCCTGACCCGGACTGTTGTTGCTGCTGAGCGAGACGGGTCTCATTCCCACGGCTTATTCAGGGTGCCCGGATATGTGGCATCGTTACGCAGTGGGAAGGTTAAAGGCGCCGCCGATCCGCAGATTTCCAAAAAATCACCTGTAATTGTAAACGTGAATGGAGACGATGGGTATGCCCCCTTGGCAATCGAGCGAGGTATTCCAGAACTGGCGAAAGCAGCGAGTGAGTTCGGTATCGCAGTAATGACTCTTACCCACACGCATCATTTTGCCGCCCTTTGGCCAGAAGTCGAGGCATTGGCTAATCAAAATTTGGCAGGGATGGCTTGTGTAAGTTACATGCCAAATGTCGCACCTCATGGTTCAAACAAGCCTTTATTTGGCACCAATCCGCTTGCATTTGCATGGCCACGGAAAAATAAATCACCATTTGTATTCGACATGGCAACCTCCGCAATGGCCGGCGGCGATGTTGCAATTGCCGCAAGAGATGGCCATTCGGTTCCCCTTGGAACCGGATTGGATGAAAATGGTAATGAAACTACTGATCCGGCAGCAATCTTGAGAGGCGTGTTGCTTCCTTTCGGAGGGCACAAGGGTTCTGCTATTGCAACGATGGTCGAACTCTTGGCGGCTGGTGCGACCGGTGAACGGTTTAGCTATGAAGCGCAAGATGCCGATAACGGTGATGGTGGCCCTCCCCGCGGGGGAGAGTTTTTCCTGGCATTTTCGCCATCACTACTGGCCGGTGAAGGTTGGGAGGACCATTGCGAAGAGTTTTTCGACAAATACGAGGCCATCCCGGGATCTCGTCTGCCAGGCGCAAGGCGCCACAACAACCGTAATGATACAACCAAGCGTGCCATAGACGCGAAACTTGTCGCCACCATTCAAGAGCTTTGTAGTCGTCCGGATTCGTGAATCAGGCACAAGATTGCCATTGGGTTGCCTGAGTGTTTTTTAGAGCGTGCCGAGTTTATCGCGTTTACCCGCCCGATACGCAAGTACCGGGCACGCGTCAGCCCTTCCGGTTGAACGCCAAGGACTTGTTTAAAGTGAATCGAGAAAAAGCGACACGTTCTAGGGCTAATGATTTCACCAATGCCAACAATTGAGCTTAGGCAATTTTATTGGCTCTATTGTTTTTACCGAAACATTGACCTTTGCGGATCATCCGAAATTGGATCCCACTCAAGGCTGCTCATACAATAAAGCCAAGTGTTAAAGCAGATTTTGTCACGGTCCCAGACAACACGATCGAAGGGTGTTCAATGCCTTAGGTGTTTCACTCATCTGTTAATTTCCCTTATTTAGGGGCTCTCTATACTCCATCGATTGGCTCACTCATCGCTTCAGGAACACAGCAGAGATTTAATGGCTAACATTATATTAGTGCAAACGTTGAAAGTGGTTGACGAGCTATTAGTTAATCGATTAACATATTTAGGTAAAGCGCTCCAAAATTTTGGATTCAGCATTGCCCTCATCAATGTTGATACTGATCGGATACAAGAACTGGGTGCCAAGTGGACACTCATGCTATTAAGGAAAAGAATGCCATGAATTACTCAGGGCTGAGAGTCATCAGAGAGGCATTTAATGGCCAAAGAGGTTGGAAGCCTGCTTGGCGCAATCCGGAACCCAAGCCCAATTACGACATCATTGTCATTGGCGGCGGTGGCCACGGATTGGCCACTGCACATTACCTGGCGACGAAGTATGGCGAGAAATGCATCGCAGTGGTCGAAAAAGGCTGGATTGGGTCTGGCAATGCCGGGCGTAATACAACAATTGTGCGAGGTGACTATACTTTGCCTCCTAATACCCGCTTTTACGATCACAGTGTTGGCCTTTGGGAAAGTATGGAGCGGGAGTTGAACTTCAATGTCATGCACTCACAGCGTGGATTGCTATTCCTGCACCACAACGACGCGGAGAGGGACGACCACTATCGCAAAACGAACATCATGAGGATGCAAGGCACAGATGGTGAGATTTTGGGGCCTGAGAAACTGCGCAAGATGTACCCCTCGATGAATTTTGATGGACGGTTTCCTATCACGGGTGCCTATCTTCACCGGCGCGGTGGCACCGCCCGCCATGACGCAGTGGTCTGGGGATACGCGCGGTCGGCAGACAGGCGCGGAGTAGATATCCTTCAGAATTGCAAAGTGACGGGGTTCCGGATTGAACAAGGTAAGGTCCTGGGAATCGAGACAACGCGCGGGTTCATTGGCGCAAATAAAGTTGGTGTCTCGGTAGCTGGAAATACCAGCCGAGTGATGGATATGGCGGGCATTCGCACCCCAATTGAAAGCCATATTCTTCAAGCTTTTGTGTCTGAAGGGCTTAAGCCCATCATTCCCGGCCAAGTCAATTATGGCGCAGGTCACTTCTATATTTCGCAGTCGGACAAAGGTGGCCTGGTTCTGGGAGGCGACCTTGATCAGTACAATTCCTGTGCTCAGCGTGGCAACCTGCCTGTCTTTGAATCGGTGATTGAAGCCGCTGTGACCTTGTTTCCAATGCTGTCGCGCGCTCGTCTTTTGCGGGCATGGGGTGGTTTGCAGGATATGTCCATGGATGGCCATGCTGTGATTGACGAAACGCCGATCAAGGGTCTCTATTTGAATGGCGGCTGGTGCTACGGCGGATTTAAAGCAACACCCGCAGCCGGTGAATGTTTTGCTCATCTTCTTAGTACTGAACAGCCGCATGAACTTGCCAAGCCCTATCGTCTTGACCGGTTCCGGACCGGCTACCTTCTTGATGAAAAGGGCCAGGGCCCGAACCCAAACCGGCAGTAAGGAGTGGCCAAATGATTATCAATCATCCTCTTATGGGGCCGCGTGACCGGCAGGAATTCACCTATCTTGGGGATGCTTGCCTGATTGACCGCCCCGACTGGCAGGGTGGGAACGCGATGGATCAGTTTTTCGAATACGTCTACCTGCGAGATGATCCAGCCGGGACGCACCGTGAGCTTTGGTATCACGAGCATGGCGACCGCTCGTGGCTGGTCGTGACACGCAACACGGTTACGCATGAAATCACTAATGTCGAACTGGCCAGTGACGTGGCCCGCAAACAGGGGCGCAGCAAATGACACAATCCAACCGTTTGAATGGCGGCCTGATCAACCGTGGAAAGCCACTGAACTTTAATTTTGATGGGCGTGCCTATCAGGGGTATGAGGGCGACACGCTCGCGTCTGCCCTGATGGCGAATGGCGTGCGTTTCCTGGGTCGATCGTTCAAGTATCACCGTCCGCGTGGTATTTTCACTGCTGGTTCTGAGGAGCCAAACGCATTGGTCGAATTGCGCAATGGAGCCCGGCAGGAACCAAACACACGTGCTACAGTAGCTGAGCTGTATGAAGGACTGAGTGCCTGTTCACAGAACTACAAGGGCAGCTTACGTTACGACCTGCTTGCCCTGAATGATTTTTTCTCGGATATTCTGAGCGCCGGTTTCTATTACAAGACGTTCATGTGGCCAGCGGCCTTTTGGGAAAAAGTCTATGAACCCATCATCCGCTCAGCTGCTGGCCTTGGTCGCTTGTCTGGGGAAGATGACCCTGATGAATATGAAAAGGGCTTCCTCCATTGCGATCTGCTGGTAATCGGGGGTGGGCCCGCTGGCCTGATGGCAGCACTGACTGCTGGCCGTGCAGACGCAAACGTCATCCTCGTTGATGAAGATAGCCGTTTTGGTGGGCGCCTGAACGTCGAACAGGAAGATATCGACGGAAAGCCTGCGTTCGAATGGGTTGAGCAGGCTGTGGCCGAGCTAACTGAGATGGACAATGTACGCCTAATGCCGAGAAGCACGGCGATGGGGGCTTTTGACCACGGGGTTTATGGTGTGGTCGAGCGGGTGCAGGACCATCTGCACACTCCTGTGGAAGGGAAGCCGCGGCAGACATTTTGGCGGGTATATTCCAAGGGTGCGATCCTTTGTGCCGGGGCAACCGAGCGTCCAATTGTTTTCCCGGACAACGACCGTCCGGGGGTGATGTTGGCAGGATCGATGCGGACCTATGCCAACCGCTGGGCTGCAACGCCCGCGCGGATGGTGGCGATCTTCACCAATAATGATGATGGTCATCGCACTGCGGTAGACCTGATTGCAAAAGGTGTTGATGTCACAGCTATTGTCGATTCCCGGCTGGATGCGCCGACACTGACTGATGTGCGGCTGATCAGTGGCGCGCATGTTATAGGCACCAAGGGGCGGCATGGCCTGAGCAGCATCCGGGTCCGTCAAGCGGATGGCAGCGAAGAAACGCTAGCCTGTGGTGCCTTGGGCGTGTCTGGCGGCTGGAATCCCAACGTCCACCTGACCTGCCACCAGGGCGGCCGACCTATCTGGGATGAGAGTATTGCAGCTTTTGTTCCTGGCCAGAACATCCCAGTTGGTATGTCGGTGGCGGGTGCGGCCAAAGGCCTATTTTCGACTGAAGACGCATTGCGCAGTGGGTCGGAAGAAGCTTTGGCTGCTTTGGAAATCCTCGGTGTCACTGCCAGCGCATTGAAGCTGCCGCGCGCCGTTAACAGCGCCTATAACCTCCAGCCACTTTATCATGTGCCCCATGGCAAGGGCCGTGCTTGGATTGACCAGCAGAACGACGTGACCGTTAAGGACGTTAAGCTGGCATATCAGGAGAACTACCAATCGGTTGAGCATCTCAAACGCTACACAACTCTCGGCATGGGCACTGACCAAGGTAAGACTGCTAATGTCAATGCTTTGGCAATAATGGCTGAGCTGACTGGTAAAGCCATCCCCAAAACGGGAACGACAATTTTCCGGCCGCCCTACACACCAGTTACACTGGGCACAATCGGCGGGCGTACGGTGGGCAAGCACTTCCACCCGACGCGTGAAACCCCGACTGACAAATGGGCCAGGGAACACAATGCGCCCTTTGACATTGCCGGCGACTGGATGCGGGCGCGTTGGTTTCCGCAACCGGGCGAAACCCATTGGCGACAGTCCGCTGACCGAGAGGCCTGTAACGTGCGAAAGAATGTGGGTATCTGCGATGTGACCACACTGGGAAAAATTGACGTTCAGGGCGCGGATGCCGCGTCATTCTTGAACAGGGTCTATGCCAATGGTTTTGCTAAGCTGGCAGTTGGTAAGGTGCGGTATGGCATCATGCTGCGCGAAGATGGCGCCTGTTACGATGACGGCACTGCTGCACGGTTGGCGGAAGAACACTTCGTCATCACGACCACAACAGCTAATGCCGGTGCGGTTCTGAGAAACATGGAATTCGCCCGTCAATGCTTGTGGCCGGACATGGACGTGCAGCTGATCTCAACTACTGAGGCCTGGGCGCAGTTTGCTGTTGCTGGACCGAAATCGCGCGAGCTGCTGCAGCGGATTGTGGATTCTGAGATAGATATCTCTAACGAGGCATTCCCATTCATGGCTTGCGGTTCCCTCACGGTATGTGGCGGCGTGAGGGCACGCCTGTTCCGGATCTCCTTCTCGGGTGAACTGGCCTATGAATTGGCTGTTCCTACCAGTTATGGCGATGCGCTGTGGCGACGAATGCTAGAGTTGGGGCAAGATCTTGGAGTAGCTCCCTATGGTCTTGAGGCGCTCGATATCATGCGCATTGAAAAAGGTCACCCAACGGGTCGCGAACTCGACGGCAGGGCCACCGCACTGATGCTGGGTATGGAGCGTATGGTGTCACGCAAAAAAGACAGTATTGGCAGCACACTGGACCAGCGGGAGGGGCTGACTGATCCCAATGGATTGCGCCTTGTCGGCCTTAAGCCTGTGGAGCAAAGCGAAGTGATAACCGCCGGTTCCCAGTTGGTGAATGAAACTGCGCATGTTCATATCGACAGTGAACAGGGGCATGTGACATCAGCCTGCATCTCGCGGCATCTGGGGCATTCCATCGGAATGGCCTTTCTCAAAGGCGGTGATCAGCGCATGGGTGAGATTATCCGCGTGGTTGATCCCGTGCGGGGAACCGATGTAAAAGCCCAAGTCATTTCCACACATTTCTTTGACCCGGAAGGAGGGCGCCTACGTGCTTGATCTTCAATCCATCACCCCACTTTGGGGGGAAACTCCGCGTGTTGACCGGTTTATCGGGTTGACAATCACTGAGGTTTCGAACCTGGCGCTTGCCTCGCTTGCCCTTCGCAAGGGGCGAGAAGACGAAGGCCGAAAAGCTGTTGAAGCAATGCTGGGCTTTGCTTTGCCAGATGTTGGGAGGCATACCGCTGCGGGCTCATACGCGGCAAGCTGGTTCGCACAGGACCAGTGGCTGATTTCGGCTGAGACCTCAGAGCATGAACTCATGCCCTTCCAGCTGGTTGATGCAGTGGCTGGACTGGCGTCGGTGACAGAGCAATCAGATGGTTGGTGTCGTTTTGATCTGGAGGGAATGTGCCGGGGCGTGTTCGAGCGTATGAGCGGAGTAAACTTGACTGCTATGGAGGATGGGAGTGCTACGCGTGCTCTTCTGGAGCATCTCAGCTGTGTAGTCATCTGCTTTGAAACTGCACGCCACTACTCGGTTCTTGGCCCGCGCTCTTACGCGCGCTCGCTGCACCATGCTTTGGTGACTGCCGCCCGTTCGGCTCTTTAAAAAAGCATGCAAACTTCCAAACCGGATTTCAAAGCTAATGAAGGCCACCTAGGTGGGGTGATTCTGGTCATTTCGGCGGGAGTGCTCTGGTCAACTGTCGGCATTGGAATAAGGCTTATTGAAGATGCCAGTATCTGGCAGATATTGTTTTTTAGATCTTTTAGTTTGAGTTGTTTTTTATTTGGGGTGATATACCTGCGGTTTGGCAATCTCTTTAGACAAATTCGCATTGCGGGCATACCTGCCATCATAGCTGGTTTATCACTGGTGGGTGCTTACTCAGGTGGTATTTACTCAATACAATCTACGTCGGTAGCGAATGCAATGTTGCTAGTTGCTACGGCTCCCTTTTTTGCCGCAGTACTAGGCTGGGTCTTTCTTTGGGAAACCATTAGAAAATCTACTTTCATTATGATTATCTTTGCCTTGTTGGGTGTTGGAATAATGGTATCGGATAATCTTACTGGAGTGGAATTGCGGGGAAGTCTTGCAGCAATAGGATCAGCAATAGCATTTGCAGTTTTCACTGTCGCCTTGAGATGGGGCAAATCAGTGGAAATGTTGCCTGCTGTGTTCTTATCTGGAGTTTTTGGAGTTATAATTACTGGTGTTATGTGCTTGGGGTTAAACTTATCTTTCAGCCTGTCTCAGAATGATTTATCCATAGCGATTGGAATGGGGATATTTCAAGTTGGAGCCGGGCTGGTTTTATATACTTTGGGCTCGAAGGCTCTACCAGCTGCACAGCTTGCTATGTTTTCATTAGCAGAAGTTCTTTTGGCGCCTTTGTGGGTATGGCTTTTCTTAGGAGAAACTATTTCAGTAAACACATTATACGGTGGATTGGTTTTGTTATCTGCTATTGTTTTCAACGCTATATTAGTAAGTAAAAATAAAGGAATTGACTGTGGCTAATATCGCAAACGACCGTGTAGCCTACAGCTGGATCGGCCCGCAAATGGCGCCGCCAGATATTACTCCAGGCTTGAAAGTTGGCATCATCCCTACGCCTGACTTCACTTTGATGTCCCTCTCATGCCTGGTCGAGTTCTTGCGTTTGGCAGCTGATGAGAGCGATTTTGGTCGGCAAATCTATTGCACTTGGTCAGTTCTCTCGATCGATGATCAGCCTCTGGTCTCAAGTAGTGGGTTGGCCGTGCTGCCAACTGGCTGCGTAGACCGGCTGGAGGAATATGACGTTATCGTTTTTCATGGTGGAACAATGCACTCCAGCACGCCCGTGCCGGAATATATCTATCGCGCGGTAGAACAGGCTCTTGACAAGAATATTTCAGTGGTAGGCCTGTGTACGGGACAATTTCTGTTTGCCGAAATGGGGTTGCTGGATGGCAGGCAGTGTGCAGTGCATTTCTCATTAGAACCGCTTTTGCGCAAGCATTTCCCAAAAGTAATTCCGATTAGCGATTTGCCAATTGTAGAGGATGGGTTGCTCATTTCCTGCCCGGGAGGCCTTGCATCTATTGATCTTGCATCCATGCTTGTCACAAAAAAGATAGGGGCTGCACGCGCGGAAAAAGTGTACCACTATCTGATGGCTGACAAAAAAGGCATTTTGGGCGGGTTCGATCAGGATAATGCGTTTATCGGAGAACATTGCACTGATAGGCGTGTATTGAATGCAATCAGAATTATGCGTCAGCGCATGTATGAGCGCTGTGATATTGAGAATATTGCCACTCAGGCCGGCACCACCAAACGAGAGCTGACGCGGCTGTTCAACCGGCACCTGAGGGTGCCGCCTGCTGAATACTGGCGTAATATCCGCCTATCTTCAGCGCATTGGAAGGTGATCAATACGGACCATTCCATCACTCAAATAGCTTATGAATGCGGCTTTAGCGATAGCTCCCATCTCATCCGTTGGTTTCAGAAGCGATACAGCCTGACACCGTCTACCTTGCGGAAATCCAACGCCCAATTCGGATCGCGTTGACTGCATACATATATTTGTCCTTTATGTACAATTATTTGAGGCCCTCCCATTTAACATTACTTCTACATGAAACCACGGCCTGCTCGGCTAAGCGCGAGAAGTGCCGCAAAATTGAAGGAGAATCAAATGAAAATTAGTAAATTCCTGAGTGGGGCCATCGCTGTCGCAGGGCTGAGCTTTGGTGCCCAAGTCGCAAATGCGGATCTTTTAGATGACATCGTCGCAAACGGCGAACTGAAGTGCGGCGTCATGTTGGATGCACCGCCAGTAGGACTGCGCGATGCGGATAATAACCCCATTGGCTTTGACGTGGAGATCTGTCTCGATATGGCCGCTGCGCTGGGTGTCAAAGCAAATATCGTAGAAACACCTTCGCCAGACCGCATTCCTGCACTGATGTCTAAGCGGGTGGATATCAGCATCTCATCTGCGGGAAATTCACTGGAGCGGGCAAAGTCTGTAGCATTTTCAATTCCTTATCAGATCTGGGATCAATCAATTGCTGTATCGGCAGATAATTTGGATATCTCGTCTTTTGCTGACTTGGAGGGTAAGACCATCGGCACCCTGCGGGGCACAACTGGTGAAGCAGCGATCCTGGTACGGATCAAGGAGTTGGGCTGGGCGGAAACAGAAATGGTTGCTTATGGTTCCAACGCCGAGCAGTTTCTCGCAATGGCCCAAGGTAAAGTGGACGCGATCATCGAAGGTACCGCGATCCTGGCTGAGTTCTCCAATGGACCCGGCAAGGGGAAAATTAAGATCGCAAGTGCATGGGCAGAGGGCCCGATCGACTATACCGGTCTGATGGTGCGGCGCCAGGATATCGGTTTTCTGAACTGGGTGAATATGTTCGTCTGGCACGAATATAAGACTGGCCGCATTGACGAGCTTTACCAGACCTGGTTCGGCTTTCCTGCGCCGGCAATGAATCTCCCGGGAGTTAATGGCTATTAAGATAAATAGTCCACTTCGTGCTGACGTCAGATGGCTGGTGTCAGCACTTTTTTATGCTCAGCTAACCAGAACAAGACTGGATGGGGAATAACCATGTTCGACTATCGTTTTCAGTGGCGTGTAGTGTTCAAGCACTGGCCCGAGCTACTTGACGCCGCCCTTTTGACCATGGAGCTGACGTTTCTTTCCGTTTTTCTAGGGCTGCTAATTGGAATGGTCATGTCCGTTTGGCGTAAATCGGAAAACAAGGTACTTTTTTGGTTTACCGCAACCTGGGTTGCGCTTGCCCGGAACACACCAGCTCTATTACAGATATACTTATTCTATTTTGGGTTGGGAGCGTTAGGTATCCATCTCAGCTCCTACGCGGCCGTCCTGGCGGCGATTACGTTCAATAATGTAGGGTATCTCATTGAAATCCTGCGCGGTGGCCTAGATTCGATCAACCTTGCACAAAGGGGCGCGGCGCTTGGCCTTGGAATGCGCCCTTGGCAGGTCTACGTCTATGTGATCTTTCCACAGGTTCTACGGGCGGTTTTCCTGCCGATCACCAACCAGGTTGTTTGGGCAATGCTGGGGACGTCCTTGGGGATGATCATCGGACTGCAAGAGCTGACCGGGATGACCACTTTCCTCCAATCGCAGACGTTCCGGCCTTTCGAATTCTACCTTGTAGCAGCAGTAATCTACCTGATTATCTGCGAAATTATGCTGATGTCGGCTCGTCTGATCGCGCGCCAGTATTTCCGTTGGTGAGGATCCAGATATGAATAGTTTCTCTATGACCTTCACCGTCAATGACTTTTACCTGATGCTACAGGGCGCAGCGATCACCTTCCTGTTGACAATTGCCAGCGGTTTCTTTGGGTCTCTCCTAGGCTTCTTGATTGGTTGGGGGCGCGCGCTTGGCTACACGTGGCTCTATTACTTGCTCAGTATCTATATCGAGGTCATCCGCTCCGTTCCGCTGCTCATTCAGTTTGTGCTTTACAACAGTTTCCTGGCGATCGCAGGCCTGCCCATTGATCCCTTTGTCTCCGGTTTGATCACGCTCTCGGTTTATATCTCGGCCTATGTTGCCGAAGTAGTGACGGCGGGTATTGTCGGCGTGCCTTTGACGATGATCAAGGCGGCGCGCGGCCTTGGCATGAGCTATCTGCAAAGCTTCCGCTTTGTTGTAGTTCCAATCGGCGCAAGATCAGTCTTGCCATCTTGGACCGGCCTTATGCTGGGGCTGATGAAAGACACGTCGCTGATTGCCGTTCTTGGCGCCTCACCACCAGAATTGTTGCGATCCTCACAAATCATCATCACCCGCATTCAAGAACCGCTGGCTATTCTGATAGGTGCCGGCGCCTTCTACTTCATCATGTGCTATGTCATCAACATGGCCGTGCAACGCTATGAAAAGTCCTGGACTTCCAGGAGAAAGGTAACAGCATGATTAAAATCGAAGGTTTACGTAAATCTTTTGGAGCACTGGAAGTTCTCAAAGGGATTGACCTAACAGTCAACAAAGGCGAAGTGCTCTGCATGATTGGCGGTAGTGGATCAGGAAAATCGACCCTGCTGATGTGCATCAACGCTTTGGAGGGAATTGATTTTGGGCGCGTCGAAGTGAACGGCATCGATGTACACGCACCTGGAACGGACAAAAACAAATTACGTCAGAAAATAGGCATTGTGTTTCAACAATTTAATGCATTTCCGCATTTAACAGCGTGGGAGAATGTGGCACTCGCCCCTCGCCGGGTATTGGGACAATCCAAGGCGGAATCACGTGAGCTTGCGGAATACCATCTTGCGCATGTTGGTTTGGGAGATAAGCTGGATCATTTCCCATCGCAACTTTCCGGCGGTCAGCAGCAGCGATTGGCAATTGCACGCGCTCTGGCGATGAAGCCTGACTACATGTTACTGGATGAGGTTACCTCTGCGCTCGACCCTGAACTCGTCGGAGAGGTTCTTGATACTTTAAGGCTGCTTGCCGAAGAGGGTATTACAATGATCGCCGTTACCCATGAAATTCCGTTTGCGCGCGAAGTTTCGGACCGGGTTGCGTTTTTCCATGAGGGTGTAATCCATGAGATCGGTGCGGCTAAAGACCTGATCGAAAACCCACAGTTGCCTCGAACCCAAAAATTTCTTAGCAAAATCCTCTAACTTTACGCCTTCATTTAGGAGATCAAAACATGACACCAATTTTTAACGTTGAGGGGATCTATACCCCCGTGGTGACCCCAATGACTGGCAATCATGGTGTGCATTGGGATGCGCTTGCCGATGTTGTCGAAAACCTGATCGATAAGGGCGTACATGGGTTGATTTCTGGTGGATCGACCGGGGAAAACTATGCCCAGAGCGTGGAAGAGCGGCTAAAGGTGGCTCAGTTCACCAAAGAGATCAACAAGGGTCGCATTCCTTTGGTGGTTGGAACAGGGGCCATGATGACGCCTGACAGCATCACTTTGGCGGCGGGTGCGCGTGACATGGGCGCGGATGCCATCCTGTTGGCCACGCCGCCATACTCGGTGCCGACTGAGAGGGAAAATGCGTTGAATGCATTGGCAATTGATAAAGCCGCAGATTTGCCTGTGATCCTATACAACTATCCCGGTCGCATGGGCGTGCATATGGGGGAGGAGTTTTTGGATCGTGTTGGCCGGTCGCGAAATATCTGTGCCATCAAGGAAAGCTCGGGCGACATCAACCGCGTCCACCTTCTGGCCCGCGATTACCCACATATCCAAATGTCCTGCGGCATGGATGATCAGGCGCTAGAGTTTTTTGCATGGGGTTCGCGTAGCTGGATTTGCGCAGGATCTAATTTCTTGCCCGAAGAACACATCAACCTGTATCAGGCCTGTGCTGTCGAAGGAAATTTCAACAAGGGTCGCCGCATTATGTCGGCGATGATGCCGCTCATGCGGGTGCTGGAGCAAGGCGGCAAATTCATCCAATGTGTTAAGCATGGCGTGACCATGAACGGTATTGATGCCGGTCCTATGCGACCGCCACTTAAAGGTTTGAACAAAGACGACAAACGTGCGCTGGAGCAAGTGATCCGCGTTTTAAAAACCACCATAGAAAACATTCAAGCAGAGGGCTGAGAACATGGATCTGTTAACCACCGAAGAGTATAAATCAATCGCAACAAACCTTGAATTTCCGGCAACGGCTTATATTGATGGCGGCTATCGTCCAGCGGCATCAGGTGAAACATTTACATCCACCAACCCTGCGACGGGTGAAACCTTGGCCGAGATCGCATCTTGTGGTCAAGAGGACGTGGATTTTGCTGTTGAAAAAGCCCGTGAAGCCTTTGACGATGGGCGCTGGAGAAAAATACATCCTTCAGAGCGTAAGGATGTGCTGATCCGCTTTTGTAAACTACTGACCCGCAACGCGCGCGAGCTGGCTGTGATGGAAAGCCTGGACAGCGGCAAGACCATTTATGATTGCGAAACCGTGGATGTACCTGAAACTATTCACTGCATCAAATGGCATGCTGAGGCAATCGACAAGATCTATGATCAGATGGCGCCTGCCTCGGATGACCACATCGCCCTGATTGTGCGCGAACCGATCGGCGTGGTCGGTCTGGTATTGCCATGGAACTTCCCGCTGTTGATGTTGGCGTGGAAAATCGGCCCCGCATTGGCCGCAGGCTGCTCTGTTGTGGTTAAACCCGCGACAGAAACATCCCTAACTGCCTTGCGTGTGGCCGAACTGGCCTCTGAGGCTGGTCTACCTAAGGGTGTTTTGAACATTGTGCCGGGCGGTGGTGCCGATGTCGGAGAACCGATTGGGCGGCATATCGATATTGATATGGTGTCTTTCACCGGTTCTACAATTACAGGTAAACGCTTCCTGACGTATTCTGCTGAGAGCAACGCGAAAGAAGTTGTATTGGAAATGGGTGGTAAAAATCCCTGCGTGGTGATGGATGATGCTGAAAACCTCGATATGGTGGCCCAGCATGTTGTCAATGGCGCGTTTTGGAATATGGGTGAAAACTGCTCGGCCTCTTCGCGTTTGATTGTGCATAAAGACATCAAAAAAGAGCTGTTAGAACGTATTAAATCCCATGCCAAACATTGGAATATCGGCGATCCGCTCAGCCCTGAAACCCGTCTGGGCGCGCTGGTCAGCAAGGCGCATTTTAATAAGGTTTGCGGCTATCTTGAAGGGGCCGAAGGTGTCTTTATGGGCGGCAATTCACACGATGGGGCTTTTGTCGAAGCAACTGTTATTGAAGTGCCTGACAATACACATCCTTTGGCCCGTGAAGAGGTTTTTGGCCCGGTTCTGACTGTAATTGAAATTGGCAGCTTTGATGAAGCCATCAAGGTTGCCAACGACACTGAGTATGGCCTTGCAGCTTCGATCTTTACCGCCAACGCCAAACGCGCCATTCGTGGAGCGAGCGCGATCCGTGCAGGCACCGTGACGGTGAACAGCTACAGTGAAGGCGACATCTCGACCCCATTTGGTGGCTACAAACAATCTGGCTTTGGCGGACGCGACAACTCCGTCCACGCCCACGATCAATACACACAGTTGAAAACTATTTGGATTGACCTGTCTGACAACGATGATGAGGCCGTCAGGTGACGAAATACACTGCCAAACGACTGCCTCAACATACTGGACCTGCCGCCTGGAATAAAATTCTGGGGGCGCAATCCGCCGCAACACCACTGAATAGCGATATAACGGCCGATTTTGTGGTGATCGGCGGGGGCTTTGCCGGGCTTTCTGCTGTCCGGCGTCTGACACAGCTTCAACCAAACGTAAAAATTGTCGTACTTGAGGCTGGGCGATTGGCGGAAGGTGCAGCTGGTCGCAACTCAGGCTTTATGATTGACCTGCCGCATGATCTGGCATCGGATGATTATGTCGGGCAAGGCGCGGATGCTGATCGGATGATGATTGGTCTGAACCGCCAAGCGATTGAGTTTGCTCGCGATGCGGTCGAAGAATACGGGACTGATCCAAATTACTTTGACCCAGTGGGCAAGGTCAATGGATCTGCCAGTGTCGCAGGTGACGCCCATAATGCCAGCTATGCGAGACATTTGTCCAGATTGAGCGAGTATTTTGAGGTGTTGGATGCTCAAACGATGTATGAGCTAACCGGAAGTCGCCATTACCGCTCTGGGCTTTACACCCCAGGTGCAGTGATGTTGCAGCCTGCCGGTTATATTCGCGGTTTGGGTAAAGGATTACGACGCAGTGTCGGATTACACGAGAACTCCGCTGTTACGAAATTTGCCAAAATCGGCTCTGATTGGTGTGTTAAGACCCTTAAAGGATCTGTTACCACACCACGCGTCATTCTTGCCAATAATGGACATCTTGAAAGTTTCGGCATTGCTAAAGGGCGATTGATGCAACTGTTTCTTTATGCCTCAATGACGCCTGAACTGACAAAAGGTGACATCGCCAACTTAGGCGGCCAATCACGGTGGGGCATCACCCCGTCAGACCCGATGGGTACTACCATACGTCGAATTGATACGGGCCAAGGTGGCAATCGGATCATTACCCGAACCTGCGCGGCAATGCGTCCTAATATGATTACGTCTAAGGCCGATCTGGCGCGTGCATTAAAAGTGCAGCAAGAAAAATTCTACAGTCGCTTCCCACAATTGGCAGGGATGAAAATGCAATACCGGTGGGCCGGACATTTGTGCCTGAGTTTAAACAGCGTTTCGATGATAAAAGAAATTGAAGACGGGTTATTTTCAGCCTGTGTACAAAATGGACTTGGCGTCACACGAGGGACATTGACGGGCATTGCTGCAGCGGAAATGGCTTGCGGTGAAGTCTCGGAAATCACGCGATACTTCATAGCCGAGGATCAGCCTAGACGGTTGCCACCACAACCCTTTGCAACGATTGGGGCGAACGCCTATCTACGCTGGAAAGAATGGCGTGCAGGCAAGGAATAGCCTAAAAAGATGGCCGCTCAAGCTCGGGTGGTCAATTGCTTTTAATATTTACGGCAAGCTAAGTTTGGCCATACGCCCGCCATCCACATTATAAACTTGTCCCGTAATAAAACTGCATTCCTCTGCTGCGAGGAATGCCACCAAAGAGTAACTATTCTGAGGCGCTATTTAGGGCGCCATCATTGTGACGTTTAATTGAACTTTTCAGGGACGGGTCACATTTGGGGAAAAGATGGATGCAATTCTCATGCCAGCCCCGTACCCGGCAAGAATGACACTGCTTCCAAACAAGAAGAATGCGCCTTGACTTAACAATAGATCCTGCACTTGTGGGCGCGCGCCTCTGTGCTCGATGGAAAGCGCCTGAATGGCGCCTTCCCAGTCCATTGCTTCACGGATATCGGACGCTGAGACGATTTGAATCAAGCTAAGTTTTTGCGGAAATTGAGGCAATCGGTGCCCCGAGTAGATCCCAATCCAGCTCCACACCGAGCCCAGGCTTTTCCGCCATCGCCATGAAGCCATTCTTGATGATTGGACCGCCAGTCGCAATCGGATGGGTTGTATATTCGTGGAAGGCGGAGGATTGGAAGTGGAAATCCCGTGGGGTGGAATGAGCCAGATGCGCAATGGCCGCATCGGCAACTTCACATCCCCAGGTGTCCTCGATGGTCATGACGATGCCCAGCTGCATGCAGACATCCCGGATAACGCGAGATTTAGTGAGGCCACCCATCCTGCTGATCTTGAGGTTGATCGCATCCATTGCCCGCTCATTGTGACCACGCAAGACAGCTTGCAGGCTATCCATGCACTCATCCAAGATTATCGGATGGTTGGAGTAGTCGCGAACAACGCGGCATTCCTCATAGGTTTCGCAGGGCTGTTCGATATAGATTCTTGCATCCGAGACCGCGGAAACAACCCGGACCGCATCGTGTTGGCGCCAGCCGCAATTTGCGTCAGCGGCCAATTTGTTGCCGACGTTCAGCTCCGCAGCCACTTTCTGAATACGCTGAATATCCGCATCAGGGTCCGCACCAACCTTCATCTGAAATTGATTGAAGCCCTGTTCCTGATAGGCGACCAGTTTTTCGGCCATTGCCTCGGGCTCGGCGCGTGAGACCACTTTAAAAAGACGGACTTCATCTTGCTGTCGGCCGCCAAGCAAATTGTACACTGGCTGGCCGGTGACCTTACCCATGATATCCCAGCAAGCGATGTCGACAGCAGATTTTACGTAAGGGTGGCCCTTCAAAAGCTTGTCCATCAAACGGTTGATGTTGCCGATCTGGCATGGGTCTTGGCCAATCAGCTCAGGCGCCATGGTCGTGATGCCTGTGCGGGCGCCTTCGGCGTAGGCTGGAAGATATGCAGGCCCAAGCGGACAGATTTCCCCGACACCATATATCCCTTCATCGGTTTCGATTTGAACGATCGTACTATCGAAGGCTGTGAAGCTCTGGTTGGACCAGGAGTATGATCCTTCCTTCATCGGTAGGTTGACTTGAAATAAGTTGATTTTTATTATATTCACTGGGGATCCTTTCTATGCAATGCCAAGGAATTGGGCAACTCGGCAGTCTACGGTGATCGTCTATCTTCGCGGGAGATAAAAATAGTATATTTGGGTCATATTCTTGTATGTCAGCCAAGTGGAGGGCATTGTCAGACAAACTTGACGGGCAAACGGCTAATCCTTAATTCTGGTTGATGACATCAAAAAACCCATTTAAGTAGTTCAAAACTTCGCCAACTTGCAAAACTTGATGCTTGATCTTCTAAGTCAGTCGACACCTAATTTCCCTTATTTAGGGGCTCTCTATACTCCATCGATTGGCTCACTCATCGCTTCAGGAACACAGCAGAGATTTAATGGCTAACATTATATTAGTGCAAACGTTGAAAGTGGTTGACGAGCTATTAGTTAATCGATTAACATTGATAATAACTCACTTAACAAGGAACAATTTTATGCAACTAAATTCTGTAAAAAAAATAGCCCTGACTGCTGTACTAGCATTTTCAACGGCTACAGCTGTTTATGCTGATGTAATTGATGATATTAAAGAGCGTGGAACTATAAGAGTTGGCGTTAAGGCAGACTATAAGCCATACGGCTTTCGTGATACAGATGGGAGTATTGTGGGAATTGAGCCAGAACTCGCAAAAGATGTTGCTGATATGCTAGGTGTAGATATTGAATATGTTCCAGTTGTAAGCTCTAATAGAATGCAATTTTTGGAGCAAGGTAAAGTAGATCTTATGATCGCAACGATGACCGATAAGCCTGACCGCCGCAAAGTAGTTTCAATAGTTGATCCAAACTATTACTCTTCAGGCACTAATATTTTAGCTTTAAAATCATTAGGCTTAAAGGAATGGAATGATCTCAAAGGTAAACCAGTTTGTGGTATTCAGGGTGCATTCTATAATAAGGCAACGTCACAGAATTATGGTGCAAAAATTGTTGCTTTTAAAGGAACAGCTGAAGCATATGCTGCTCTAAAAGCGGGTAACTGCGCAGCATTTGTCTACGATGATTCCGCGATTGTTGCAAAAACTAAGGACCCAGAGTGGGCAGATTATGAAATGCCTTTAGCAACAATTGATGATGCGCCTTGGGGACTAGCTGTACAATTGGGTGAAGATAAATTCCATGCAATGATGAGTGGAATAATCACAGCTTGGCATAAGTCAGGACGTATTCTTGATTTAGAAACTAAATGGGGTGTAACAAACACACCATTTGCTAAAGCTATGAACGAAAAATAAAACATTTTTGGACAAGACGTTAAGCGTCTTGTCCAAGTTTTTTCCATGGAGGTATAATGGAAACTTTCTATGAATGGTTCCTTATCCTCTATGAAGATACTGGAATTAATTTGCCGTTCATGTATGACGACTATGATCGTGGACGTATCCTTAACGGACTATGGGCCACTATAAAACTGTCTGCTACTTGTGTTTTATTTTCAGTAATAATTGGAATGGTGGGAGCCTGGTTGCAGGGGTCACCTTGGAAAATAACACGACGTGTGGTGAACATTTATGTTCAGTTATTTCGAAACACACCACCTTTAGTACAATTATACTTTTTTTATTTTGCTGTTGGTATTTTAATACCTCGCGTCGAGAATGATTGGGGTGGTACATCCCCTTTAATAGATAGCTTTGGCTGGGCTGTGATATCACTTTCTTTTTTTGCAGGAGCCTTTAACGTAGAAATTTTTCGATCAGGAATAGAGGCAGTACCTAAATCAACAATTGAAGCTGCTAAAGCGTTAGGATTTTCGCGTTTACAGATTTATAAAGATATTACATTACCATTGGCACTTCGTGTGGTTATTCCATCATTAAATAATAATTTAGTTAATTTGGTTAAGACTACAACTCTAGCATATGCTATAGCAGTCCCTGAGCTATTGTATGAATCTAACCAAATTTGGTCAGATAACGTTAATGTAACTGAAATGATGCTATTTCTATTATTTGCATACTTTATACTGGTTGGAATTTTAGTATGGGCAATGAATAGTTGGGATAGGGCACTGAAAATTCCAGGTTTTGGTCAATGAAGTATCAAACATATAAAACTGACCTTCCTGTTATGATGCCTTATAAGCCTGTGGAGATTGAGAATTTTGGATCTTCCATAAAGTTTTGGTATTTAGTTCCAATATTAGCGTTAATTTTAGGAACATCTGCAATTGCTCAATCAGGATCAGATATACGACTTGGCACAATGCAAACATTGATGCGCTGGATGCCACTGTTGTTACAAGGTTTTATCTTTAATGTTTTAATATCTGTTATGGCTATGGCTATAGGAACTGGACTAGGAGCAGCTTTAGGAATTGGGCAATTATCTCACAATCGCCTTGTGCGATCTAGTTCATGGCTCTTAACTCAATTTTTCCGTAATGCTCCTTGGTTAGTATTGCTCTTTTTTGCAATGTTCCTTTTGCCTTTTGAAGTTAACATTTTTGGTATTATAGTCCCATTGCCTGATTGGGTTAAGGCAACGATAGGATTGGCGTTGCCAGTTATGGCAAATGTATCTGAAATTATTAGGGGTGCAGTTCTTTCGCTGCCAAGTGGGCAATGGGAGGCGGCCGAAAGTCTCGCTTATAGCCGTCGTCAAACTTTATGGCTAATTATTTTGCCCCAGTGTTTGAAACGCATGTTGCCTCCGTGGATGAATCTATATGCTATTCTTACAATGGCAACTGTATTAGCTTCCATTGTTGGAGTATCAGAAGTAATGACACTTACAGGTGAAGCTTTAGCTGCTGAAGGAGGGCGACCTGATTTACTTGCTCCCTTTTATGCATTCGTATTACTAATATTTTTTGTTTACTGTTACCCCATTGCACAATTAACTGTGCGATTGGAACGCAAATTTTCTGTTATTAATTAAGGTAAGTATAATATGAGCTGGAATGATACTGAACCAATGGTCTCCATAAAAGACGTCTATAAATCATTTGGAACTCTTGAAGTTTTAAAGGGTGTTTCCCTGGACGTAATGAAAGGTGAGGTCATTTGTATTATTGGGCCATCTGGATCAGGAAAATCTACATTAATTCGTTGCATTAATGGCCTTAATGATATTCAGGCTGGTTCAATATTAGTAGAAGGCCAAGAAGTAAATGATCCTGAATTAGATAAGCTGGAATTACGTAAAAAAGTTGGTATGGTTTTTCAGCAATATAATCTATTTCCCCATAAAACTGCTCTTGAAAATGTTATGATGGCGCCAATTAGAGTGTTAAAACATGATAAAGAAATAGCAAAAAAAGCAGCGGTTGATTTACTTCGCAAGGTAGGCTTGGAAGATAAAGAAAAAGCGTATCCGGGTGAAATGTCAGGGGGGCAACAACAACGCGTTGCAATTGCACGTTCTTTGGCAATGAACCCAGATGTGATTTTGTTTGATGAAGTTACTGCCGCACTAGATCCTGAAACAGTAAATGAAGTGCTGTTAACCATAAAGAGGTTAGCGGAAGATGGTATGACCTGTATATTAGTAACTCATGAAATGGGATTTGCTCGTGAGGTGGCAGATCATATATACTTTACTGATGGAGGCCTTATTGTTGAACACGGAAACCCAAAAAAATTCTTCGAAAACGCAAAAGATCCTCGTACTAAAGAATTTTTGAGTCAAATTCTGTAAGATTTTGAGTTTAAACACTTTATTTATTTAAATTATATTAAGCTCGTTTGTTTAAGAGCACTGGTCGTTCCACTCAATTCACGCAGAACGCTACTCGGCCAAGAAGAAGCGTTAGAAGTAACATAATAAAACTTAACAAAGTTTGCATGGTGATGATCGCAGCCATTAGGGGCTGGTCGCCCTGCATTTTTTTTTGAGCGTGTAGTTGCCACGTCTGTTGGTAGCGCCTCAAAGTTAAGGGCAACCTGAATAAGTAGAGGATCAGCATTAAGGGCAAGCGCGGTGAAAACATCTGCAAACGGATTGATCAAAAACTTGCCAACCATTGAAAATCTGATGATCTTTCTTGATCCACAGAGGCTGCGAAGTTTAAGATTAGCCTCTGGGGACCATATTTTATATAATATCAATGGCTTAAAATTTTAGTATAAAAGTTATACGTGTGTATTTCAAAAACATACTTTTTTGCGTGTTTGTTGTTCTCGAATCCTGGCTCAAACACTGTGTCTAGACCTTATTAGAAGAACACAGTTGTAAAACTTAAAATACATGCCAAGCAATGATAGCGAGATCCACAGGTACACCAAAAACTAACATTAAAGTTGCTAGTTTACTGGGCATGTTTAATGTTATTTATTATATAAAATGCAGTGCTAAGGATTCGATATGTCAGGCCACATCAACCAAAATGTCCAACTTCCTAACGCTATCAAGAAGCCATCCGCATGGTTGGGTGCCGACATGTCACGCAACCCGGATGCGTGGCTTTATCAGCTTACTGCGGACGATGTGGGTGATCTTGAGGCCTCAGCGTCCCATTTTCAGAGTCTTGGAATTGATGTTGGTGAGATCAGCAAAAAGACTTTCCCTTTGACCACCTTCGGTGAGCATATTGCAGAACTCAAGCAAACTTTGCTTTCAGGTGTCGGGCTTGAGGTCTTGCGCGGTTTGCCAATCAAAAAATATTCGGAAGCATTCGCTGCCACGATCTTTTGCGGCATTGGTGCCCATATCGGTAGTGCGCGATCACAAAACGCGGATGGGCATATCTTAGGACACGTGCGTGACATTGGTGCTGATGCGAACGATCCCAATAGTCGCATTTACCAGACCTGCGAACGTCAAACATTTCACACTGATAGCGCAGATGTTGTTGGTTTGCTGTGCATCCGTGAAGCGAGAGAAGGAGGAAAATCACTACTGGTGAGTGCGGAAACGATCTATAATAGGATGAAGCAAGAACGCCCGGATCTGCTGGAAAAACTCTTTGACCCGATTGCAACGGACCGACGTGGTGAGATTCCAAATGGAGCCAAGCCTTACATGGAGATCCCAGTGCTAAGTTGGCATGAGGGCTATCTGACTGTTTTTTACCAACGTCAATATATAAATAGCGCCCAACGGTTTGAAGGCGCCATGAAACTGTCTCCAGAGCATGTTGAAGCGTTGGACATGTTCGACGCCTTGGCGAATAATCCCGAACTTTGTTTTGGCATGCAGTTGCAGCCAGGGGATATGCAGTTTGTTTACAACCACTCTCAGCTGCACGACCGCACTGGGTTCCTTGACTGGCCCGACCCAAGCCAACGACGTCACTTGATGCGCTTGTGGCTGTCGATTGAAGGAGATCGCCCCTTGCCTGAATCCTTCAAGGAACGCTATGGCACAATTGAAGTTGGGAACCGAGGTGGTATCATCACGAAACATACTAAACTACATGCGCCAATTGACTGAGGAAGATAGGCATAACAATGAGCAAAAATCCATTTCAGATTTATTCTGGCAAGCCAACAACAGTGGACGGCATTTATAGCCAAGCTGAAGTTGGTCTAGCAAATCGAAATAGTGGAAATTTGTTGGAGACTTTGGCCTTAGATATCACCCCCACGGGATGTCATTATCTGCTCAATCACTTTGACGTTCCATTGTTGGATTCAAAGGTACATAAATTAGAATTTTCAGGTTCATTTGAAACGCCGTTTGAGATGCTGATGGCAGAAATTATGGCTTTGCCTGCGATAACAATACCCGTAACTATGGAGTGCGCTGGTAATGGTCGCGCCGGTGTTTCACCGCGATCCCATTCTATGCCTTGGATGTATGAAGCTGTTGGCACATCCGAATGGACAGGAACGAACCTTGCACCTTTAATTGAAAGAGCTTGCCCTAAAAATGGTGTTGTCGAGATATCGTTCACTGGTGCGGACTACGGTTATGACATGGGCGAGCCACACTTCTTTGGACGCAGTCTAACACTCGCTCAAATCAACGAACTGGATGTTTTGCTAGTTTATGCCATGAACGGCGCACCTCTGCTCCCTCAACATGGTGCTCCTTTGCGGATCATTGTTCCTGGTTGGTATGGCATGGCTAGCGTTAAGTGGCTTACAAATATCACAGCATTAACTGAGCCATATGATGGATATCAACAAGTTAAGACCTATCGTTTTAAGTTGCATAAAGATGATCCAGGCATCCCCATTCAAACTATACGTGTTAAATCTCTTATGATTCCACCTGGGGTTCCCGATTGGTCTACACGCAAACGTTTCGTATCAGCTGGTGTGGTTGATTTGGTCGGAAGGGCATGGTCAGGCGACGGCGTTCCAATTGTTGAAGTCGAAGTTGAGGTTGCTGGTGAATGGAGAAAGGCAAAGCTTTCGGAAAAAAAAGATCGCTATGCGTGGCAAAAGTGGACATTCTCCTGGCAAGCTGAACCGGGGGAATATATTTTGAGATGTCGTGCTAGCGATATGAATGGCAATATCCAACCACTTGATCCGCCTTGGGATCAGGCTGGTTTTGCAAATAATGCTGCCCAACGCGTACACGTGTTTGTCCAGAAATAATAAAATTTTTTGTTATACTTGGCCCTAATCTATAAATCTCTCGGTTTATTGCTTGTTGAGGCATTATCAGACAAAGTTTACGTCCCATTGGTTGGTTCTTAATTTTTATGAATGACAACACAAAACCCATTTAAGTACTTCAAAACGTCTGCCAAAATCATCCGCTTAGCGGTTATGTATTACGTGCGTTACCCGCTCAGTTTCCGCCAAGTTGAGGATATATT
>Ga0233438_10001000_pt1 | contig 33088 bp, 27 predicted proteins | sample SI_123_September_FD_182720 | JGI IMG/M metagenome (GOLD analysis project Ga0233438, IMG submission 182720) | Seawater microbial communities from Saanich Inlet, British Columbia, Canada - SI_123_September2016_10_MG | ecosystem: Environmental > Aquatic > Marine > Inlet | place: Canada: British...
AGATTGCTAAAAGTTTATATTCTGCATTTAAAAATGCCAAGGCTCCTTCATAAATGTGATCTGAAATTTCTTTCATCTTTCCATCACCAGCGTCTTGTTTCATTACCCATTTTTGCTTGACTATCATATAGATTAGTCCTAAAAGCGCCAAAGCTATTGGCATGTAAATCATCATTGATTCCATATTATTTTTTATTTTAATAATTAGCTCGGCAAAAGTAGTAAAATAGAGCCAAATAGAAAAGCCCTTTCATCTAGAATATGAAAGGGCTTAAATAAAATTTAGAATCAAGTTTTTTTTAGTAAAAAAACCTCTTTTACTAGAAGTTTTTATTCTTTTATTAATTTTTTTAGTGTAGACATTCCTTTTTTAGAATATATTTTAACCAAATACAATCCGCTAGATAAGTCTTCAATATTATAAATGGTTGTATTAGAATTGTATTCTTTTAACTTTTTTCCTAAAAGTGAATATATTTCAACTTTATTTAATTCAATTTGTGAAGAATTATAAATAGAAAACCTAGTTGAACTAGGATTAGGAAATAACCTTAGGTTTTTAGCTAATGTAATGTCTATGGTACTTAATGAACTACAATTACTTCCAACTTCGTAAGAGAAATATTTAGTGACTGCTAAACCTCCTGCAAAGGCAAATTTACACGCATAACTAATTGTTTCTCCTTGAGTAAAACCACCTAGCGTTTTTGTAAATACTAATCCTGATGTATTAGTCATAGGAGTTTCATTAAATGGCGTTTCTTGCCATAAATATGCGACAACACCACTTTTATCCGTATCTAATAATTCAAAAGTAAAAATTACATCTGTTCCAGAGGTTTCAAAACTATAGTTATAGCCCGTGCTAAATTCTCCTTGTGAAGCTTCGGAGTCTGAACCAGAACATTGGGTGTTCTCGTCTGCTGATGTACTTATTTGGATAACAAAGGGGTTGTTTTCTGCTTCATTTCCAGATAAATCAGAAGCTTCTACACTAAACTGATAGGTAGTTTCTGGTTCCAAATTATTGATGATTAAAGATTCTTCATTGCCTGAACTACCTGTTGCTGTCGTAGTCTCAGAGCCATAACTTACCTCGTATGAGATTGTTCCTGAATCGTCATTTCCATTTAAAAGTAATTCAATGGTTCTTGCTGTTACAGCTCCCTGAGTTACAGAAAAATTGGTTGGAGCTTCAGTATCACCTTCTCCTGAACAATCATTTCCTACTACATAACTAATATACTTTGTAACAGCTAAACCTCCTGCAAAGGCAAATTTACATGCATAGCTGATAGTTTCGCCTTGAGTAAGACCAGAGATGGTCTTAGAAAATGTTAATCCAGATACTTGATCCATTTGAGTTTCTTCAAAAGGAGATTCTCTCCTAAGATAAGCAACTACTCCTGTTTTATCTGTATCTAATAATGTAAAAGAAATAGTGACTTGAGAACCTACAGTTTCAAAGATTGCTTCATAGCCAGTTGAGAATGATCCTTCTTGAGCTTCATTGGATATTTCAGAACACGATGAAACTTCTTCCACAGAGATATTTATTACCTGAGATGTTCCCTGGTCAGACGCATCATCTGTTGCAACCGCAGAAATTTGGTGATTACCAATTGCTACATTAGACCATAACAAAGTAAAAGGGTCTGAGGTATCTTCTCCTATTTTTTCTGTTCCGTCATAAAATTCAACTAAGGTTACTGTCCCGTCTAGATCCGATATAGATGTAGAGATATTGATATCTGTACCCTCCTCAAAAGAAGCTCCTTCATTTGGTGATGTTATAGATACAGATGGAGCTGAATTTCCTGTTTCGGACACAATAACTAATACATCATCAAATGCATTATAGCTTCCGTCACTAACAGTTAATTTTATTTTATAAACCCCTTCTATTAAATTACTAATTTCAGGTGAAGCAATTGAATTATCTGTAAAACTAATATTTGAGGGTCCGTAAATTTGTTCCCAATTATACGTAATTGACTGTCCTTCAGGATCATTACTTAACGTTCCATTTAACGTAGCTGAGGTCTCTGGTAAAATTACAGTCACGTTTTCTCCTGCATCAGCTATAGGAGGTGAATAGGTGAGTGGACTTGCGTAAGAAAATGTCATTTCACCAATATTAAATTCTCCTTCATCTATGAACAGTCTTAAAATTTGTTCACCTTGTCTTAGTTCTATATTTGATACATTTTTTGTAGACCAAGAATCCCAATCGCCTGTAGGTTGCATCTCAATTGATGGACTTACAATAGTTCCATCAACTTCAAAATGAAAAGGCCCACCACCATTTGAATTTCCAGAAGCATATCGAAAACTTAAATCATACAGACCTGCAGTTTCAACATTAATAGAGTATTCTAGCCATTCTCCAGTGCTATTCCACCCTACAGTTGCACCTTCATTGGTTACTGAAGCTGCATCTACATATTCGCTAGTTCTAAAATCACCTTCATTAATTTGAGACATGTCTAAATAGGAAATATTTTGACCAACTCCTCCTTCAAATTTATCATAAAAACCTGCTTCAATAGTTCCTGGAATAGCAAAAGAAGTGCCAGTATATGGAACTTGTTCACCTACTTGTACTGTGACTATATTAGACACATTAAATTCTTCATCAATATATATTTTTGCATACAATCCGTGAACACCAAGTATTAAGTCTTCTGCCACTATTTCATAGGGCTCTGTGGTGTCTTGTCCAATTAGAGTAGCGTTATCAAAAAATTCAATTTTAGTAATTCCAGTTCCTACAGTTTCTAAAGATAGGTTTACATTTCCTCCAGGAAAAGCTTGGTTAAAGTTTGATGAAAGAACCCCGGTTGCATCAATATCTTTACTAGTAGCCATTTCATTAGCAGGAACATCCAGTGAGTAACCATCTGAAAATGTTACTACGATGTCTAGATCTGAATAATTATGAGCTACATAGGTAAATTCACCGTCATTATTAAATACTGCGGAGATAGGATAGTCTGAAGTAATGGATGCATCTATTTGACCTAATGCATTCATGGAATGCAACCAATGATATGTTTGAGCATCTGAAATACCAAATTTTAATGCTCTATTTGGATTTGAATCATATAAGTCTATTGCGGCTTGCGCATCAGTTAATGAAAGATATTTCCAATAGGTGTCATGCCATAAATTCGGGTTTTCTTCATTATTTAGAATTCCTGTGTTAGAAGTCATTTCATTCCATAGGGAAGAAGCGTAGTCTTGTTGATGACCTAAATATAGCGACCCTCCATGAATTGGGTACAATTCTATACCATAAGATGCAGCTATATCTGATGTCCAGAAAGTTCCATTGTCAAAAGAATTCCCCCACACTCTGGATACTAAACTGTATTCTTGCGAAAAAGGTGCCGTAGAAGCAGCAAAATTTTCATCATTTATATCAAACCAATATTCTTCAACTGCTGTTTGTTCTGTTGTGTAGATGTAGATTCCTAAATCTCGTATTTCATTATTTTCTGTAATAGTTCCCCAATGAATTAAAGAAGATGCAAACTGCATACTTTCTGAAGTTGATTCTTGATCATTTCCATTAGGAAAAGTAGCAAATCCATTAGCCCAACTATGACCTGCATATGGGCTGAAGTTTCTTAGAAAAGGAAAGTCTTCATCATTTCTATCGTAAGAGGCTGCATCTCTGATTAAGATGTTAATCATTTCTCCCCAATCTTCTGACCAACCAGGCTCAAATTGTTCCATAAATGCCGCTGCATGAATAAAATACCCCCAATGAAAATGATGATCATTAATATTGTTATCTTGTCCATGACCAGAGGGGTAACCTAGCATTGAAGACCAATCATCATTATAGTAAAACAAAAAGGCTACCTCACCAGCTTGATAATTTAACCAGTCTTCTAATCTATTTTTGATAGTTGTTACCATTTTGTCTCTAGCTTCATCATCTCCAGTTTGATCTGCAATTCTTGCAGTTTGAATCATTCTATTCATCATTTGACCTTCATTGTAAGAATCTGTCCATGATGCTAAGCCGTCATTTTCAATTTGTGAAATTTTTTCATCCATTTCAGATGGGCTAAAACCTTCACTATAATTTGCTAGGTATGGTAATGTTGGTAAAATTCCTTTAAAAGTATTTTCTACTGAGAAACTATTCCCTTTCAGCGTTTTTAAATTTCCTCTTACAGTACTGTAGGTGTATTCATTAGGTGTGGCAGAGTTGGAAGCTAAATTATTCCATTGATGTGGGAGTAACCCTAATAACATGTTTGTATTTACTCCTTCTTTAACTTCAGTTGTCACAGAAAATGATGAGGTAACTTTTGAGTTGTTTTCATCAAAAGACCATGAGGTTATTGTGTTTAAAGGAAAAACATAGGCGTATTGTTTATATTCATCAATTAATGTGGTAACAGTTGAGGAGCTTTCTGGCAACATTGCCATTGACCAATAATTTTCATCATTTAATGAGGAACTAAAAACGGAACCATTTTGAGACCAAGTACTTCCAGAAGGTGCATAAAAAACAAAATCTTTTGTATTTGAGGCATTTTCAATAATAAGTATCTCATTTAAAATTGTTGCTGATCCAGAATTAACAGTTATTTCCACAATGTCAGAAGATCCTTTTGTAAAATATAAGAAAGGCATTCCAATTCCAGAGGTAACCTCTAAATTATGAGTACCATCATTCCAATTCATAGAAACTGTCCAGTCTGAATAATCAGACACAGTAGACTTTGTTGTGTTCAATCCGGTTAAACCAACTTCTATAGGAGAGGAGTCTCCAATAACTCCCCAAGGTATGTGAGTTACTACCAATCCTTCATTGGTAGTTTTTAGAGTCATTGGGTAATTGAATAAATTATCTGCATGATTTTCTTTCACAAGTTTAGACCACCAGTCATTTGTAGGGACAGGCTTATTTAAGGCGTTACCACTCAATTGAGGAGTTCCTGATGGGAATCCATTTCTACCAGCTGAATCTGTTCCTGGAAAAGAAGTGGTATAACTTCCATCGCCAACATTTATAACCTGTGATTTAATATTTTCAGATAAAAAACTACACATTAGTGTAATTACTATAGTGGGGAGAATTTGTAAATGTGTTTTCATTACACCTTAGCTTGTTTATAGTTGAAACAAAACTATGCGATATATTTCTATTTACTAGTTTTTAGACCAATACAAAAACACAACAAAAACAATTAAAAGTTGAAACCAGTAGTAAATGTAACTCCAAACTTACGAGCCCCTGGATTGTCTAAATAATTACCTCTAAAATTAACATCTAGTCGAAGTATTTTAAAAATATTACCAATACCAAAACTATATTCATAGTAGGGTTTTTCTGTGGGTGCCAATAATGTAATCTGAGCAGGGTTATTTGTTGTATTCAATAAGATATTTTCATCAGATAATTGTCCCCACGCAGATCTAAAACCAACAATTGCTCTAAGATTTAATTTTCTTATAAGAGGGACCCTAGCCAATAATCGACCATTAAAATTATGTTCTAAGTGGAAAGTAGTATAAGTGTCTGTAACAAACTCATAAAAGTCTAGCTGATTAAATGTATTAAAAAAGGCAAAATAAGTTTGGTTACCAGGAACAACACTTAATAAGCCTAAAGGTACTTCTCCAAATGTTTTCCCCGCTTCAAGAGAAGTTTTGAGTCTTCCAAATCCACCAATAAACCAAGGTTGAGAATAAGAAAATTGAACTTTAGTGTAATCAAAGTCGCTATTAAAAAGGTTTTTACTACCCCGAGTAACTTGAAGAAATATGTTTCTTAATTTATCACCATTTGTAGTTCTCTCTACCCCGAAACCACCTACTTTTCTTCCGGGATAATAATTGGCAGTAAAAATTGTTTCAAATTGTTTTATTTTCGAGGAAATACCTGATGAGGTGGAAGTGTTATTATAATCTAAACTAAAAAATTCAGATGCAGAACTCAACGTTTTATAACTTCCAGAAACAGAAACAACAAAATTCTTAAATGGTTCTGCTTGTAAACTAAGTTTTGATAAATTTACATTAGTTAGTCTGTTATTCTGTCCAGTTCCAATAACTGATGAAGAACCATCACTTCTTCCAAGAACATCTGTTGAAGCAGTTAAGCTAGACCCTATTTGCTCTACATCTCGTCTATTTCCCCCAGAAATAATCAGTCTATTTTTTTCATTTAAAATAGCCTTTCCTTGAAATCCATATTTAAATTTTTGATCTCTAAAGCCATAGGCCGTGAATGCCTCAAGCCTCCATGGGTCATTGTAACTAAAATATGTTCTACCTCCACTTCTAATTCGAATTCCCTCAACATCGTTATATCCAAATGTTGAAAATATAGGGCCATAATCAAAGTTTATTTTATCAAACTCAAAATATCCCGAAGAAAAAGTTGCTACTATATTGGATAAGTTCTTAAATTTTCTGACAGTAGTAAGGGTATCTAACATGGTATAAATTCCCAACTCATCTTTATTTAATTTTTCAACTCTATTTTCTATCCAGAATTCATCTGGCTGATTGTATATTTTTTCATCAATTACATTATTAGAGGTTTCGTAAAAGTTAGGTTTTTTTAATTCGTTAAAAGAATAATTATTGTAAAGAGTAGTTCTTTTACCATATAAACCTTTTGATTTCTCTTTTTTATTTATGGCAAAATCAGATAAAAAATAATCTCGTTTTAATAAAAATATAGAGTCATTAAGTATATCAAATTCTTGTTCAATATAGATTTCTTTTACCCAATTAATATTGGCACTCTTGGATGCTTTCATATTAATCTCAGCGATTGCAAACGTAGTGTCATTTACCCAAAAGTCACCTTTAAATGTTAGTTCATTTTTTCTTCTTGGGTAGTAAATAATATTGTAGCACCATTTATTTTTTATGAATGCACTATCAGACAAAAAATAATTATAATTATTAATTCCTGTTTTAGAGAGAGGACTAACAAAACTCTTATAAAATAATTTTATATAATTATCATAGATGTTATAATCATTGTATAAATCGTCTATAAAATTAATAATTGCTTGGTTATTACTAAAACCAGTATTTTTATTTCCTCTAATTGTTTCTTTTTCTTTGTTTAGTGTATTGTCTCCAAACACCTCGGATACAGATTCATTTAAAAATATTGGAAGGTATGTTTTACCAGTAATTGCTGATGTATCTATATTTTTAAATACAAATTGCATTCCTCGAAATAAACTTTTTTCTTTGAAGGTGCTGTCTATGGTATTAAGGTCAAACTCAACTTTTTCATATTTTTTATAATTATATTGATTAAATTTTTTTAAACCATTTTGCCTTCTTTTTTTCCAGATTTTTTCTAGTATAGCGATAGCAGGATTATTTTTTTTTGGTTGTTTTCCAACAGCTATGACAACTTCATTTAAAGTATTGGTTTCCTCCTTAATAATAAGCTTGAGATTAAATGTTACTTTTTTTGATAATTCAATTTCTAAATTTTCATATCCAATAAAAGAAACAACTAGTTGAGACCAATTTTTTTTGGACTCTAGATAAAACTTTCCATTTTCATCGGTAATAGTTCCCTCGATAGATCCTTTAAAAAGAATTGTAGCAAACGCTACTGGTTCATTTGCTTCATCAAAAACATAACCACTAACTTTTGTTTGAGCATAAGAATACCCAAATGATAAAATCAGTATGAGTATGGTAAGGGTCTTTTTTTTCATAACAGAAAAACTTCATCAACTAATATGCCAATGGAGTTTATAAGGCGGGTAAAAAATTAATTTTCTTTTATCTAAGAACTTCTTTAACAGCCATTACCACATCCTTGCTATTTGGTATCCAGGCCTCTAATAAAACTGGAGAATATGGAGCAGGAGTATCTGCAGTAGTAATTCTTTTTATGGGTGCATCTAAGTAATCAAAAGCCTCATCTTGTATTCTAAATGTGATTTCAGAAGCAACACTGGCAAAGGGCCAAGCTTCTTCTAATACTACCAGACGATTTGTTTTCTTAACAGATTTAATAATGGTAGCATGATCCATTGGTCTTACGGTTCTTAGATCAATAATTTCTATTGAAATTCCTTCTTTAGCTAATTCTTCAGCTGCTTTGTAGGCTTCTTTAATAATTTTACCAAAAGAAACTACAGTCACATCTGTACCTTCTCTTTTGATATCAGCAACTCCAATAGGTATGATATATTCTCCTTCTGGAATTTCCATTTTGTCACCATACATTTGTTCAGATTCCATAAAAATAACTGGATCATCATCTCTGATTGCTGCTTTTAATAAGCCTTTTGCATCATATGGGTTGGAGGGAACAATAACTTTAAGCCCAGGAGTATTTGCAAACCAATTTTCAAAAGCCTGAGAGTGGGTAGCTCCTAATTGTCCGGCTGAAGCTGTTGGTCCACGAAAAACAATAGGACAATTAAATTGGCCTCCCGACATTTGTCTAATTTTTGCAGCATTGTTGATAATTTGATCAATACCAACAAGAGAAAAGTTAAATGTCATATATTCAACAATTGGTCTATTACCATTCATTGCAGATCCTATGGCAATTCCTGCAAAACCTAATTCAGCTATAGGAGCATCAATAACTCTTTTTTCACCAAACTCATCTAGCATTCCTTTACTAGCTTTGTAAGCACCATTATATTCTGCTACTTCTTCTCCTATTAAAAATATGCTTTCATCTGAGCGCATTTCTTCGCTCATGGCCTCGCAAATAGCTTCTCTAAACTGAACTGTTTTCATGTATTACTCTCTCTTAGTTGTTTAATGAATTGCAAAAATAAGGAAAAAATGAGTAAATAAATCTACTTTTATGAGCTAAAATCTATAACGTTTTCTTTGTTAAAATTTAATTTTTAAATTATTTTTCATAACCTATTTTTCAATAAGTTATAGCTTTAGCTCTAAAAATTTTAAGATTTATAATAATTATTTTCTTTTTTTTAAATATTAAGATACACTGATGTTTCTTTACCTATCTTTTTTTTTAATTTTATTCAATAATCAAAACGAAAAAAATACTATGCATGCATAGTATTTTAATTTTTTGTAGTATCTTCGTATCATCAAAATAAAAATTAAATTTAAATGAAAATATTAGTATGTATTAGTCACGTTCCTGATACCACTTCAAAAATTAATTTCACCGATAACGATACCAATTTTGACACCAATGGTGTGCAATTTGTTATTAATCCGTACGATGAATTTGTCTTGACAAGAGCCATGTGGTTCAAAGAAAAACAAGGAGCTACAGTAACTGTTGTAAATGTTGGGTCTGCTTCAACAGAGTCTACATTAAGAAAGGCATTAGCCATAGGAGCAGATAATGCCATTAGAGTTAATGCTGACCCTAAAGATGGAATGTCTGTGGCAAAAGAAATTGCGGCAGTAGCCAAAGAGGGTGGGTATGATTTAATTTTGGCTGGTAAAGAATCTAGCGACTACAATGGGCAAATGGTTCCAGGTATGGTAGCGGCTCTGTTGGGTTATAACTTTGTAAACGGATGTGTTCAAATGGATGTAGATGGAACTGATGTATCAGCCACTAGAGAAATTGACGGAGGAAGCGAATCATTGCAAACAAACTTACCATTAGTAGTTGGAGGTCAAAAAGGAATAGTTGAAGAGTCCGATTTACGCATTCCAAATATGAGAGGTATTATGATGGCTCGTAAAAAACCATTAAGTGTTTTAGAGTCTACCAACTCTGATAATGCTACAAATTCAGTGTCCTTTGAAAAACCAGCACCTAAAGGAGCTGTTAAACTTGTAGACGCTGAAAATATTGATGAATTAATCAATTTATTACACAACGAAGCAAAAGTAATTTAATCATAAGAAAAAAAGAAATATGTCAGTTTTAGTATACGCAAATTCTTCAGACGGAAAATTCAAGAAATCAGCATTTGAGATTGTTTCTTATGGTAAAAAAGTTGCCGAAGAATTAGGAACCAAACTCATAGCATTAACCATTAATGCGAATGATGTTATAGAATTACAAAATTATGGAGCAGATACAATTGTATCTGTAAATAATGCAGCATTAAATGACTTTAGTGCTAAAGAATATGCTTCTGTTATTCAACAAGTTGCTGAGTCTAAAGAATCAAAAGTTGTTGTAATAGATTCTAGTATAGATGGATTATACGTTGGACCATTAGTTTCAGTAGCATTAAATGCAGGTTATGCATCTAATGTTGTAGATGCACCAAGTTCAACAAGTCCTTTTGTTGTAAAAAGGAAAGCTTTCTCAAACAAAGGATTTAACAATACAGAAATCACAACAGAAAATAAAGTAATCGGTTTAGCTAAGAATTCATTTGGAATTCATGAAAACCCTGTCAATGCATCAGTTGAAAATTTTGAAGTATCAGTTTCCGACCTTGGAGTAAAATCTACAAGTATAGACAAAGCAATAGGTAAAGTAACCATAGCAGATGCAGATGTAGTAGTTTCAGCTGGTAGAGGTTTAAAAGGTCCAGAAAATTGGGGAATGGTAGAGGAGTTGGCAGATGTTTTAGGCGCTGCCACTGCTTGTTCTAAACCTGTTTCTGATTTAGGATGGAGACCACACGGAGAACATGTTGGGCAGACTGGAAAACCAGTTGCCACAAACTTGTATATTGCTATTGGTATCTCGGGAGCTATACAACACCTAGCTGGAATTAATGCATCTAAGGTCAAAGTAGTAATCAATACAGATCCGGAAGCTCCTTTCTTTAAAGCCGCTGATTATGGTATTGTAGGAGATGCTTTTGAGGTTGTCCCAAATTTAATTAGTAAACTCAAAGATTTTAAAGCGCAAAACTCATAATTTTTAGTAAATTGTGCTCAAATAAGAGCTGTCTAATTTTGGTAGTTTCCACAAGTTAGACAGCTTTTTTAGTTAGATTCATGAGTTTGATAAAATTAACAATAAAAGGAATCTCCTACAGCCAGACTCAAAGTGGTGCTTATGCTTTGGTGTTAAGTGAAATGGAGGGTAAAAGAACATTACCAATAATAATTGGTGCTTTTGAGGCACAGTCTATAGCCATAGCGTTAGAAAAAGAAATTAGACCGCCAAGGCCACTAACACACGACTTATTTAAAACATTTTCTGAAAGATTTAAAATCACTGTAAAACAGGTTATTATACACAAGTTAGTTGATGGAATTTTCTTCTCTAGTTTAATTTGTGATAAAGATGGAGTAGAAGAAATTATAGACACAAGAACTTCAGATGCAATTGCTATAGCTATTCGTTTTTTAGCTCCTATTTATACCTATGAGAATATTTTAGACAAAGCAGGTATTTATTTGAAAGTTGAAGAGGAAATTGCTATCAAGGAAATCTTAGAGCCTGAGGCGATTCAAGTTACAATAGATCAAGCAGACTCTTTGAGTTCCTCAAATTTCAGTAACTATTCTATGCAGGAGCTACATGATCAATTAAAGGAAGCTGTTGAAAATGAAAATTATGAGAAAGCTGCAAAAATTAGAGACGAAATAAGTAAACGATCATAAATTATGAAAAAACATATTGTAGGAATCCTTTTTCTTATTTCATTAATTACAGTAGGACAATCAATAGAAAAAGATTGGAAATTTGAATCTATCAAAAATAATAGTGGGGTTTCCTTAGTTAATGTAAATCCAACTGATTCATTCATTATAAAAGATGGTGCATTCAATTATTCTTTACTATCAAAAGACAGTTTAGTAGCTAAAGGAATCTACATTCATCAGAATAACCTTTTAACCTTAAATTATTCTTTACCAAAAGACACCGTTCGTAGTTATAAAATTGTTGAGATAACAGATTCTATTTTAACATTATCTGAAAATGAAACTATATATTCTTTTAGCGCAATAAAAAAATCCAAAGAAATAGCTGTAATTGAAGTTAACAATAAAATACTTCCTAGCAAGGGTTTTTCAATGAATAGCCTTTGGAGAGGAGTTTTAGGAATGTTTGTATTATTAATTATTTCATTCTTATTTAGTGCCAATAGAAGAGCTGTAGATTGGAGGAAAGTTGGAATTGGTTTATCTATTCAATTAATTATTGCTATTGGAGTTTTAAAAGTAAATTTTATTCAAACTATATTCAATTTTATAGGAAGTATTTTTATTGAAATATTGGAGTACACCAAAGCTGGTAGTGAGTTCTTATTTGCTGGAATGATAAGTGATATGGATAAGTTTGGTTATATTTTTGCCTTTCAAGTATTGCCTACTATTATCTTTTTTTCTGCCCTAACATCTTTATTATTTTATTTAGGAGTTATTCAATGGTTAGTTAAAATTTTAGCTAAAATTTTATCAAGATTTTTAGGGATATCAGGAATGGAAAGTTTATCTGTAGCTGGTAATATTTTTCTAGGACAAACTGAAGCACCTCTTTTGATTAAAGCCTACTTAGAAAAAATGAATAAGTCTGAAATGTTGTTGGTGATGGTAGGAGGAATGGCTACTGTTGCTGGTGCTGTTTTAGCAGCCTATATTGGATTTTTAGGAGGGGGTGATAGAGCCCTAGAATTAGTTTTTGCCAAACATTTATTAGCAGCTTCTGTGATGGCTGCTCCAGGTGCCATTGTAATTTCTAAAATTTTATATCCACAAACCGAAAAGGTAAATACAGATGTTACAGTTTCTCAAGATAAAATAGGTTCAAATATTTTAGATGCGATTGCAAATGGTACTACAGAGGGGTTAAAGTTAGCCGTAAATGTTGGAGGTATGTTATTAGTTTTTGTTGCAGTAATAGCAATGCTTAACGGAGTTCTTGGATTTTTTGGAGGTTTTGATGGTGTAGGATATTTTGGATGGGAAATCACTTCATTAAATGAAATTATAGCAAATAATACATTGTATGAAGGTCTTTCAATTGAATTTATTCTTGGATATGCATTTGCACCTTTAATGTGGTTAGTTGGTGTTGCTAGCGAAGATATGACACTTATGGGTCAGCTTTTGGGAATTAAATTAGCAGCTAGTGAATTCATAGGCTATATTCAGTTAGCAGAACTTAAAAATGTAGCAAACACCATACATCTTACTCATAACAAATCAGTTATTATGGCCACTTATATGCTATGCGGTTTTGCAAATTTTGCATCTATTGGCATTCAAATAGGAGGAATAGGCTCTTTAGCTCCAGGGCAACGAAAAGTATTATCTGAGTTTGGCATGAAGGCATTGATTGGAGGAACTATAGCTTCTTTAATGTCTGCAACTATTGCAGGAATGATTATCGGATAATCTATAAACAAATCGTTGATAACTTTATCACATTAAATGAAGCTTTAATTCAAAAAAATTGAAGCTTTATTTATTTTTGATATACCAAGAAATGAATCAATTATGAAGCAATACCATGACTTAGTAAAACACGTTTTAGAAAACGGAAACGAGAAATCAGATAGGACGGGCACAGGTACTAAAAGTGTTTTTGGATACCAGATGCGATTTGATTTAAGTGAGGGTTTTCCTATGGTTACTACAAAAAAATTACACTTAAAATCTATTATATATGAATTATTGTGGTTTATAAAAGGTGATACTAATATTCAATACTTAAAAGAAAATGGTGTTAGAATTTGGAATGAGTGGGCAGACGATAATGGAGATTTAGGTCCTGTTTACGGTCATCAATGGCGTAATTGGAATAGTGATGATATAGATCAATTAAAAGAAGTTATTAAAACTTTAAAAAATAATCCAGATAGCAGAAGGATGTTAATCTCTGCTTGGAACCCAAGTGTATTACCTGATAATTCAGCTTCTTTTTCAGAAAATGTGGCTAATGGAAAAGCAGCATTACCACCATGTCATGCATTTTTTCAATTTTATGTATCTGATGGTAAACTATCTTGTCAACTTTATCAAAGAAGTGCAGATATCTTTCTAGGGGTTCCATTTAATATAGCATCTTATGCATTATTTACAATGATGATGGCTCAAGTTTGCGGTTATGAAGCAGGAGAGTTTATTCATACATTCGGAGATGCTCATATTTACAGCAATCACTATGAGCAATTAGAATTACAATTATCTAGAGAAGCTAGAGTATTACCAACAATGAAAATAAATCCTGAAATCAATAGTATTTTTGATTTTACTTTTGATGATTTTGAGCTTTTAAATTATAATCCGCATCCACACATTAAAGGCGCAGTAGCTATATAAATTTTATGATAACAATAATTGCTGCAATAGGATTAAACAATGAGCTAGGTAAAGACAATGATTTAATTTGGCACTTACCTGCAGATTTGAGGCGTTTTAAAAAGGTAACTTCAGGGCATACAATTATCATGGGTAGAAACACCTTTGAATCAATTGGGAAACCCTTGCCAAATAGAAGATCTATTATTATTACTAGAAATATCTCCTACAAAAAAGAAGGATGTGAGGTTGTTCATAGCTTAGAGGACGCCATAAAATTAATAAAAGATCAAAAAAATGCTTTCATCATAGGAGGTGCACAAATTTATAAAGAAGCAATTGAAAAAAAATTAGTAGATCAATTAGATATTACAAAAGTGCATCAAAATTTTGACGCAGATGTTTTTTTTCCAACTATAGATTTAGCTTTATGGAAAGAGATTTCCGAGGAAACTTTTTTACCAGATGATAAAAACCAGTACACCTATAGTTTTCTCAGTTATAAGAGAATTACCTAAAGTTTGGTGATAGCCCTGAGCTACCGTCTAATCTTATTTTATACTTCTGTTGTGCAAACTGAAAATAGTTGAATAATTTATAATTCACCTCAAGTCCATAACGTATTTGAGGGCTGTAATCTATTCTATTTCCATAGATTGAAGAGTTAAATTTTGAGGGATTTAATGCTCTTAAATTCCAGTTGGTTACATACATGTTATTTTTGTTTTCTAAATAATTTAAAGAATAATAATTTTTAGGTTTTGCTATGGTATTTAAATAAAGGGTAAAGCCAACATCTATGATGATTACCTCATATTCTAAACTATCATTGGAAATAATAACAGGTTTTTCTTTACTTTTTTCACTATTCTTAACCGGATAAGAACCGCAAGCAAATAGAAGTAAGCCAACAATAGACAATACCAAGTGTCTAAATAAATAGTTCATTTATGATTTATCAATTAGTTTAATTTTATATATAATATCTAATGTGAGATTCTTTTTTCAAAAATTTTAAATTTTTACAAGGATAAGGTATCTTTAGGAAAAATTACAATTATCATATGAGAACAATATTATCAATGATACTTTTTTTAAGTATCCAAGTAAGTGTTTCACAAATTCTTTCAGAAAAAGACCGCGCGATACTTAAAGATGAGTTATTAGAGGATAGATTTCAGAATCTTCTTCCTCAATTAATGGACGATGCTAATTTAGATATGTGGCTTCTTATTTCTAGAGAGTACAATGAAGATCCGGTTTTAAAAACAATGCTTCCGGCTAGATGGTTAAATGCTCGACGAAGAACGATGATTCTTTTCTATAGAAATAAACAGCAAAACACTATAGAAAGGATTGCTGTAGCTAGGTATGACATTGGGAAAAGTATAAAGTCTGCCTGGAATAAAGAACAAGAACCTAATCAATGGAAAGCATTATCTGACATTATAGCTAAAAGGAATCCATCTAAAATTGGGATTAATTATTCAAAGCATTTTGCTTTAGCAGACGGACTGGTTAAAACAGATTATGAAGAGTTAGTTAAAAATTTACCAAATTCTTTGGTATCAAAATTAGTTTCGGCAGAAAAATTAGCTATTGCATGGTTAGAAACTAGGACAGCAAAAGAAATGAAATTATTTAAAAAGTTGGTAAAAACAACCCATGATATTATTGATGATGCTTTTTCAGAGAAAGTTATTATTCCAGGTAAAACAACTACAGAGGATGTTGTTTGGTTTCTTAGGCAAACAGTTACAGATATGGGTTTAGAAACTTGGTTTCATCCTACAATAGACATTCAAAGAACCAATCAAAAACTTCAATCACATATTTATTCATTTACGAAAGGTGACAAAGATAAAATTATTCAAAAAGGAGATTTATTGCATTGTGATTTTGGGATCACATATATTGGTTTAAATACAGATTGCCAGCAACATGCTTATGTATTGAAAGATGAAGAAACTGCAGTACCTGAGTTTTTAGCTACGGCATTTAAAAAAGGAAACCGATTGCAAGATATTTTAACAACCACAATGATGGAAGGAAAAACAGGGAACGAAATACTTTTAAGTTCTTTAGCTACTGCTAAAAAAGAAGGTTTACGTCCATCAATATATACGCATCCCCTTGGTAAATATGGACATAGTGCAGGGACTACCATCGGTATGTGGGACTCTCAGGGCGGAGTTCCTTTCAATGGAGATTATTCGCTTCATAAGAACACTGTATACGCTATAGAGTTAAACGTAACAGTTAGTATTCCTGAGTGGCAGAAAGACATTCGAATTATGTTAGAGGAAGCAGGTTTTTATGGAGATAATTTCTTTGAGTATGTGAACGAGAGACAGACTAAAATTAAATCGATTCAAACCAATTAATGTTTCTAATTTCTACGAATGATTTGATGAAAATTCTGACTGTTTTTACACGAAGAATTGGATTGCTGTTTTTTTCTTTTATTTTTTTTTATTTTGATGGTACCGGTTTTTCGGCTATGTATGAAAATGCACAAATTGGCCCTAATATTTTAATGTTAGTTGCATTTTTAGTACTTTATAAAAGATCTGTAAAACGCACTCGAAGATTAATGATATATGCAGTGATTATTGGTTTTATAGGTGAATATTTGTTTTCAATTGTATTAGGTATGTATACCTATAGATTATCCAATCTTCCGTTTTATATTCCTTTAGGTCATGCGGTAGTATATGCTAGAACCTATTGTTTTTCAAAAGCATCCATAATTAAGAAATATCAAAAAGAAATTGTTAGATGTTTATTTTTTGGTATTGTAATATTTTCACTGTTCTATCTCATTGTTTTCAATGATATTTTTGGTTTTGTAATGACCATAGCCGTATTTATAGTATTAATAAAAAGACCCAAAGACAGGTTGTTCTTTTTAACTATGTATATGGTAGTAGCTGTATTAGAAATTATAGGGACTGCCTATGAAGTTTGGTCATGGCCAGATTCTGCTTTTGGAGTTTTTCCAATACTAAAAAGTCACAACCCACCTAGTGGAATAAGTCTATTTTACTTTTTGCTAGATATTGGATGTTTTGTTATGTACACTCAATTTAATAACAAGACTTGGAAAAGATTTAAAAACATTAGAAGACAACTGAAATCACAAACAATATAAAACATAAAATTTGTACATTTAACAACCAAAATCAAAATAGAACACACATGAAATTAAAACAAATCATCTACTTGTTCCTGATCAGTGGAATCTTATTTTCTTGTACTAATGATAGGCAAATAGAAACCAAGTTTAATCATTTAGTAGAACAATTTGCAGACATTAAAGTACTTCGGTATAAAGTACCTGGATTTGAAGAGTTAAGTCTTAAAGAAAAATCATTGGTTTATTATTTAACTCAAGCTGGTTTAGCAGGTAGAGATATTATGTGGGATCAGAATTATAAACACAATTTAAAAATAAGAGCAGCATTAGAAAACATTAATGCCAACTATACTGGAGATAAAGAATCTGAAGATTACAAAGCTTTCAAAGTTTATTTAAAAAGAGTTTGGTTCTCTAATGGAATCCATCATCATTATTCAAATGATAAAATTAAACCAGATTTTACACGTGAGTATTTTGAAACAGATTTATTAAAAAAATCAAATACAGAGTTAGCTGAGGAGGTTATAGCTGTTTTATTTAATGATATAGATTCTAAAAAAGTAAATAAGAAAGAGGGTGTTGATAACATCTTATCTTCAGCTATCAATTTCTATGGTTCAGATATTACAGATAAAGATGTTACAGATTTTTATAAAACTGCTTACAGAGGTCCAGAAGGAATGCCAATAGAAGCGGGATTGAATTCAAAATTAGTACGAGAAAATGGAGTATTGGTAGAAAAAGTTTGGAAATCTGGAGGAATGTATGGTGATGCTATAGATCAAATTATAGGTTGGTTAGAAAAAGCACAAACAGTTGCAGAAAATGATAAGCAAGCAAAAGCCATAGGTTTGTTAATTGAATATTATAAAACTGGAAGTTTAGACGTTTGGGATCAATATTGTATAGCATGGGTTACTTCTACAGAAGGAAATATAGACTGGATTAACGGATTTATAGAGGTTTATAATGACCCTAAAGGATATAGAGGTTCTTATGAAACAATTGTAGAAATTAAAGATTTTGACATGTCTCGAAAAATGGCTGTTTTATCTGATAATGCTCAATGGTTCGAAGACAATTCTCCTTTAGACCCAGCACATAAAAAAGAAAAAGTAGTAGGTGTTTCATACAAAACAGTTAACGTAGCTGGTGAAGCTGGTGATTCTTCACCCAGTACACCCATAGGTGTTAATTTACCGAATAATAATTGGATTAGGCAACAGCATGGTTCTAAATCTGTTTCTTTGGGTAATATTACTGGAGCATATAATAATGCTGGAGGTTCTGGAAGATTAAATGAATTTGCTTATGATGAGGAAGAAATAAGATTAGAGGAAAAATATGGACAAATTGCAGATAAGCTTCACACAGCATTACACGAAGTAGTAGGGCATGCATCTGGAGTTATTAATGAAGGAATTGGTCAACCAAAAGAAACTCTTCAAAATTATGCATCAACCATGGAGGAGGGGAGAGCAGATTTAGTTGGATTGTATTATTTAATGGATCCAAAATTACAAGAATTGGGCTTAACTGATAATTGGGAAGAGTTAGGAAAAGCAGCCTATGACGGTTATATAAGAAATGGTTTAATCACTCAATTAATAAGAATAGAATTAGGGAACGATTTGGAGGAAGATCATATGGTTAACAGACAATGGGTTTCTGCTTGGTCTTATGAACAAGGATTAAAAGATAATGTCATAGAAAAGATTACCAAAGAAGGAAAAACCTTTTTTAAAGTAAATGATTATGCAAAACTTCGCGCTATTTTTGGACGCTTATTAAAAGAAGCACAGCGAATAAAATCAGAGGGAGATTTTGATGCTGCAAAAGCATTGGTAGAGGGATATGGTGTTAAAGTAGATCAAGAAATTCATGCTGAAGTTATTGAGCGAAACAAGCAATTTACATCTGCACCTTACAGCGGTTTTGTAAATCCGATTTTAAATTTGGTAAAAGATTCAGAGGGAGTTATTACTGATATTACGGTAGTTCAACCAAAAGATTTTGAAGAACAAATGCTATCGTACTCTAAAAACTATAGTTTTTTGAATTCAGAAAATTAAAAAGACTTTTTCTATGAAATCAACAAAAAATCTCCGAGTCTTTGCTCGGAGATTTTTTTGTTATGACATCATTATATTAAATATGCAGTCACAAGTCTGAGAGCTACAAAAATGATGATGGCTATTGTGCCGTATATCGCTACTTTTATAGCTGCATCTTTGTAATATACTTGATGATTTTTTGAATCTTTTTTGTAGGAAATTACCATAAAAATGACAAATGCTATAATGAAAATAATAGCAAAAATGATTCGGCCTTTTGTAAACATAAATTATGTATTTTTAACAAAATTACAAATTAAATGAAAACGGCAATTGTTTTTGGAGCAACTTCTGGTATTGGAAAAGAAATTTCTGAATTATTACTAAAAGACGGATATAAAGTAGCCATTACTGGAAGAAGATTAAAGAAGTTAGAGGCGATAAAAAAACAATATCCTAACCAGGTATATGTAGCTCAAAATGACATTCAAAAAGTAGATGAAGTAGAAAATGTGTTCAACGAAATTATTAAAGAGTTTACAACAATAGATCTCATTATTCAATCTTCAGGAGTAGGACATATTAATACAACCTTGGCATGGGATAAAGAGGAAGAAACTATCTTTACAAATGTAGTGGGAGTTACCAAGCTGTATGATTTGTCTTTTAATTTATTTCGAAAACAAGGGTTTGGCCATTTGGTAGGTATTACCTCCATAGCCTCCATAAGAGGAAATAGAGGAGCACCAGCCTATTTTTCATCAAAAGCTTATCAAAAAGCATATTTAGAAAGTTTATACATGAAAACAAAAACGATCAAATCAAATAAAGTTTTTATTACTGATATTCGTCCTGGGTTTGTAGACACAGCAATGGCATTAGGAGAAGGTATTTTTTGGATGGTTTCTCTTGAAAAAGCAGCAAAACAAATTTATACAGCGATCAAGAAAAAGAAAAGAGTTGCTTACATCTCTAAACGTTGGAGTTTGATCGCTTTGTTTTTAAAAATAGCTCCAGCCAGTCTTCTTAAAAAAATGATTTAAATAACACTTATAATAAATATGAAAAAATACACAGACGCCGTTCACGAATTCCATTCAGCATTTAAGCTAGGGATTAAAAATGAACCAACAGCAGACCTTGGGGCTGCAAAAAATTTACTTCGTTTTAATTTGATGAAAGAAGAAAACGAAGAATATCTTGAAGCGGCTAATAAAAATGATTTAGTGGAGGTTGCAGATGCTTTAGGAGATATGTTATATATTTTAGCAGGAACCATTATAGAACACGGAATGCAATACAAGATTGCGGAGGTTTTTGATGAAATTCAGCGCAGTAATATGAGTAAGTTAGGTGAAGATGGGCATCCAATTTTTCGTGAAGATGGAAAAGTATTAAAAGGACCTAATTATTTTAAGCCTAATATTGGTTCAATTTTAAAAAATAAGTAATAGCACTTAAAGCTCAAATCGTTCTCCTTCAGTTGCAAATTTATATCCTAATAAAGTTAATTCTTTTCTTTCTTTAGAGCTGGTTTGTAAAGCTGGATTAGTATGATTAAAATGAATAAAAATTACTTTATTTTTTGTTGTTAAAGATTCATTTTTAAATAAGTCAACTGTTTCTTCAATGAATGGATGAGGTACTTCACTCATGGGTCTATTAATTTCTCCTTCTTTAAAAAAGGTAGCATCTAAAAATGCATAATCAACTTTTTTAACTTCCTCTACAATATTTTTTTCCCACAAACTCCATTTATTTATATCTGGAATAAACAAAGCTGATTTTTTTCCCCCTTCAATTTTATACCCCACAGTTTCTGAAAATTCATCTCTATGAGGAACTAGAAAAGGAGTAACTTTTAAAGAGTTATTAAGTTGTACGACCTTATCTTTTTTTAAGTCTGAGAATGCAATATTTTTAGTTGAAACTAATTGACTCCACGGACCGTTATTTACTAGAAAGTCTTTCATTTTAGGCATTGCATAAATACGTATATCTTTTTTTCCAAGTGCTTCTTTTCCAAAATATAACAATCCAGCATAATGTCCCATATGTGCATGGGTAATAAAAACACCATCAATAATGGTGTTAGTTTTTAAATGATTTTTTTCTAAATCTGCTAATTGAGTAGAAATGTCTGGAGTAGCCTCAAATAAAAATTTTTGTTGAGCCTCCTTGTCAATTACCCCTAAAGAAACTACCTTTTGTTTTGGTGATACACCTTTGTAGAAATCATTACAGCACTGTTTTTGGCAACCAATATGAGGAAAACCACCATCTTGAGCAGTTCCTAGGACAGTAATGTATTGGTTTACATTATTTATATTATCAGTAGAAATACCATTGCTAGTACATCCCATTAAAAATATGACTATTACAGTAAAAGAACATAATTTTCTCAAAACTTAAACTTTTACTCTCCAACCATAAGGGTCTTCAGATTTGTTTATTTGAATATCTGTGATTTTCTTTTTTAGTAAAGAAGCATATGTGTCGGAAAGTTCTGGAAGTTCATAATCTTTTCCTTGATAGCCAAATCCAGCAATAGGAGATATAACTGCTGCAGTTCCAGCACCAAACATTTCATTTAAGTTTCCTTCTTTTGCAGCTTGAACAACTTCGCTAACAGAAATTTTTCGAACTTCAATGGGTATGTTTTGATCTTTTGCAATTTGTAAAATACTTTTTCTAGTAATTCCATCTAAAATCCTATCATTTGTTGGACTTGTAATTAAAACATCACCAATGCGAATAAAGATATTCATAGCTCCAGCTTCTTCAATAAATTGATGTGAATTATCATCAGTCCAAATCACCTGATTATACCCTTTTTCTATAGCTAGTTGAGTAGGGTAAAATTGTGCAGCATAATTTCCACCTGCTTTTGCAAAACCAACTCCTCCATTTGCGGCTCTAGCATATTTTTCTTCTATTAAAACAGTTACTTTGCCAGAGAAGTATGCTCCTGAAGGGGCCGTAGAAATAATAAAAGTATAGGAGTCTGCCGGTGATGCATGAAGTCCTTCACCAGATGCGAACATAAAAGGACGAACATATAAAGAACTTCCTTCTGTTGTAGGAATCCATTCACTATCTATTTCTAGTAATTTCTTCAAACCATCCATAAATAATTCTTCAGGAACTTCAGGCATCATCAAACGTTTTGCAGAAAGATTAAGACGTTTACAATTTTCTTCTGGTCTAAATAAAAAAACCTTTCCATTGCCATCTTTATAGGCTTTCATTCCCTCAAAAATAGACTGGCCATAATGAAATATTTTTGCTGCAGGATTTAAGAGAATAGGCTCGTTGGGTTTGATAATTGGATTTTGCCATGTACCATCAATATATTCACATTGGAAAATATGATCAGAAAAAACTTTTCCAAAAGGTAAGTTACTAAAGTCTACATTACTGATTTTAGAGTCTTTTACTGGTTTTATTATGATATCCGTAGCCATGCTTATTTATAAGTGTATTCAAACAAATGTAAACAAAATTGTTTGTTTTTTTAAGTAAAAAAGCACTCGTAGTTTTTATTTTAACAACTATCTTTGATTTGTATAAAATTAAGGTTTTTTGATATGAAAAAAATAGGAATAGTTATAGTATTGTCTATAGTAATTATAGCTTGTAATTCAGCTAAAAAAGATACTAATAAAGAAAATAAAATAGCAGAAAACACTACTTACAGTAGTTTTGGAGCTAGGATATCGGCATTAGATTATTTATCATCTAATGAGGCTTTATCAAATTATAATGCATTAAAATTAGGAGATACCATCAATTTAAAATTTAATGCTAACATTAAAGAAGTTTGTTCAAAAAAAGGATGTTGGATGACGTTACCAGCTGGTAATCTAGACGAAACTATTATGGTTCGATTTAAAGATTATGGATTTTTCATGCCTTTAGACGCTGCTGGAAAAGAAGTAATTGTTGCCGGTAAGGCATTTGTAAATGAGGTATCTGTTGCAGATTTAAAACATTATGCTGAAGATGCAGGGAAATCACCTGAAGAAATCGCTAATATTTCAGAACCTGTTATGGAATTTGCTTTTGAGGCTAATGGAGTATTACTAAAAAAGTAACAAGTACTAGCACCACAACTTTGAAACGAGAAATTATAAAAACTTCAGACGGATCAACTACCATTCATATTCCTGAATGGAATGAGCAATATCATTCTATACATGGTGCTATTCAGGAAGCTAATCATGTTTATATCCAACATGGATTAAATTATAAAACTACTAATGAAATAGCTGTTTTAGAAATTGGTTTTGGAACTGGATTAAATAGTTTTATGACGTTTTTAGAAGCACAAGAAAAGGAGCTATTAATTGAGTATATTGGAGTAGAGGCCTATCCTATTCTTCAAGAAGAGCTATTAAAACTAAATTATGTTACTAAGTTAGATGCAACTGAATTTACTAAAGTTTTTGAATCATTTCATTCGTGTTCTTGGGAGGAGAAACACCAAATTACTCCCAAATTTTCTCTTTTGAAGAGAAAACAATTTTTTCATGAAATTGATGATGAAAATAAGTTTGATGTTATTTATTTTGATGCATTTGGTGCGCGAGTTCAGCCAGAATTATGGACTGAGGAAATTTTTTTAAAAATGTTTTTAGCTTTAAAATCAGAGGGAGTATTGGTTACTTATGCAGCTAAAGGTAGCGTAAGAAGAGCCATGCAATCTGTCGGTTTTAGCGTAGAAAGGTTGCCTGGCCCTCCAGGAAAACGTGAGATGTTACGTGCTGTAAAAATGTAATATTACTTCTTTTTTAGCGTTGGGTATGTAATACCTAATTGTTCTAAATACGTTTTGTATTTAGTTTCATCATAATAAAACTTTTCTAATTTTTCTCTAAACTGTTGTTGTTTGTCTTTATTTAAGTAAATAGGCGGTAAATCTCCTGCATCTATCATTGGCTTGTATTTTGTTTCCTTACTTTGTACTGTGTTAAAATATGTCCATGCATCCTCTATTAAAGATGGTTTTAACAAGAAATCTATGATGGTCATAGCCTCAACTTTAGCACCTGCTGTAACACCTTTGTGTGCAATGGGTGTTGCCATAGCAATGGCATTACTCCAGTGATGCCCTTGAAGTCCAGGAATATTTGATGGGTATCTTAATGTGACAGTTGGTACTTTCCATGAAATATCACCAATATCATCAGAACCTCCACTAACAGGAGTTTTAACAGGTAGCCCTAATGAATTTAATTTTTTACTTAGACCATTTGTGTTTTTAGAATTTACTTCTTTTTGAACTGCTTTTGCTAGTAACTGATCATTGTCGGACCAGGATGGTAAACCAACTGTCTTGATATTTTTATACATGGTTTCAGCAATTGTTTTATTAAAATGCCTGGGCCAAGCAGTTCCTAGAATTTTGGAGTTTACTTTTGTTTTGGTCATCAAAGCAGCACCTTTAGCTACATCATTAGCTTCACGATACATTTCCATAATTCCTTCATAAGTAATGTCTCTAAAATAATACCATATTGACGCTTTGGAAGGAACAACATTTGGCTGATCTCCTGCATCTGTAAATATAGAATGTGATCTTTTTAATGGATGTAAATGTTCTCGTTTATAATTCCAGCCAACATTCATTAATTCTGCAGCATCAAGAGCACTTCTTCCCCGCCAAGGAGATCCTGCAGAATGAGCTGATTCTCCCTCAAAAGTATATTCTACAGAAATTAATCCAGTACCTCTGGAAGCTCCGTAGGATACTCCAAGATTACTACTAACATGTGTGAAAATACACATATCTATATCATCAAAAAGACCATCTCTGGTAAACCATGCTTTGGCAGCAACTAATTCTTCGGCAATTCCAGGCCAAAGAATAAGAGTTCCGCCAATTTTTTCACGTTCCATGATTTTTTTTACTGCTAAAGCAGCTGTAATATTTAAAGGAACACCGGAATTGTGTCCTTCACCATGTCCTGGTGCACCATCTACTATTGGTTTGTGATAGGCTACAGCTGGGTATTGTGAAGCTTTTGGGATACAATCTACATCACTTCCTAATGCTATTACTGGTCCTTCACCGTTACTCCAAGTAGCAAACCATGCAGTAGGTATACCAGATATTCCTTTTTCAATCTTAAACCCATTATCTTCTAATACTCCAGTTAAATATTTTGATGATTCAATTTCTTGAAACCCTAATTCTGAAAAACTAAAAATCTTATCTACCATAATTTGAGATTGGGTATGATTAGATTGAACAATTTCAGCAACTTCTTTTTTTAGTGATTCAATTTTTTTCTTTGAAATTTTTTTTTGTGCAATGGTGATGTGTGATAGACCAAAAATACAGCTACATATCACAAACAAACAGATTCTTTTAGAGTTGATTAACATTATATTGATTTAGTTAGTTTTTATTTTTATACCCTGGTCCTTTAATAAATTTACCAGGAAAATTTCCAGTATGGTTCCCTTTTTCTATCACTGGGATACCATTTACAAAAACATATTCCATACCATCAGCAAATTTTAAAGGTGTATCAAAAGTTGCATTATCTTTTACAGTTTTCTCATCAAAAATTACAATATCTGCAAAGTACCCTTGTCTTAAAAAACCTCTATTTTTAAGATGTAAGTTGGTAGCTGGAAATCCACTTAGTTTTCTTATTGCTTCCTGCATGGTAATTAAATCTTCATCTCTTGAGAACTTTCCAAGAACTCTAATAAAACTACCGAAAGCTCTTGGATGAGTTTTAAAATCTTTTGAAATATCTGAATAAGATCCGGCATCAGAGCAAAATGAAAGCCATGGAATTTTAATTTTTTTTCTAATATTTTCCTCAGACATGCTAAAGTAAATACATTGAATTCTACTATCATCTTCTATAATCATATCTATGATGGTTTCCTCTGGAGATTGATTTCTCATTTTTGCAGCCTCAGCAACCGTTTTTCCCAAATAAAGTTTGGCCATAGCGTCATTTTTAAAACCTACCATTAAAATACCGTTAGGTGGTTGTTGTGCTAACTCATTTCGAATGTCATTTAATAAGCGTTTTCTTGGAATGGGTTGTTTCATTCTGTTTATCCAAGCTTTATGGCCTCCCTCTTGAACCCAGGTTGGAATTACGCCAGTTAAACCAGTAGAACTCGCATTATATGTATACATGTCTGCTGTAATTTGAAGTCCATTTTCTCTTGCTTTTTCAACTCTATTTATAATGCTATCCAATAAGTGCCAATTTGGTTTTCTTGAAGCTTTTAAGTGATAAATTTCAGCAGGGATAGCAGCTTCTTTTGAAATAGTTATCAACTCATCAAGCGCTTCCAACACCTTGTTATCTTCATTACGCATATGAGAAATATACATGCCTCCATAAGAAGATGCTACTTTATTTAAATGTATTAATTCTTCTGTGTCTGCATAGTCTCCAGGAGCATAGATCAAAGAAGAGCCTATTCCCATTGCTCCTTCTTCCATCGCTTCACTAACTATTTTTTGCATGATTGCATATTCTTTTTCTGAAGCTTTTCTGTTTTCATAGCCTATTACTTGTTTTCTTACAGTTGTTGCTCCTAAAAAAGAGGCAATATTAGTAGAAATTCCATTTATTTCAAGTGAGTCCATAGCTTGTCCAAAAGACAGGTAGTTATCACTATTTCTTTTGCCAATAGGACCAGGAGAAGTGCCCTCTCCAAATACTTCAAGAGTAACTCCTTGCATTAAATCGCTGAGCCCTCGACCATCTTTCATCAAAGAATTATATCCCCAGCTAAGCATGTTAATGAATCCAGGAGCTATAGATTTACCTGAAGCATCAATTGTTTTTTTTGCGTTAAATTGTTTAGGTTTCCCTACATACAAGATACTATCATCTTTGATAGCAATAGTGCCAAGTAACGGTTTTTCACCAGTGCCATCATATAATAGACCATTTTGAATAACTATATCAGTTTTTTGTAAACCAGAAGAACATGAGCTTACAATAATGCATATTAAAAATATTAGGTTTAAATTAAGTTTTCTCATGGTTGAATATCAAAGTAGGGTGTTATAAAAATAAATATACAAATTTTATAGAAATTATTTTTCTATTAAGGTTGGTAATCAGTATTTTAATAGATGCACTACTTGAATTTTAAAATAGTATTTATATGAGGTAAATTTTTATCTTAGTATTTTATAATTAAGAGGTATGAAATTTCAAAGAAAATTTGGACGTAGAAGAGCATCTAAACCTAAAAAAGGGATCTTACTAGTTATGTTATTGATATTGGTGTTGTTTTTATGGAGTCAGGCAGAAAATATTTTGGCTAGTATTTTTGATTAATCTAACGTTTAAATACTCTTTCTTTCCATGTATATGTGCTCGTAAGAGACTTAAAAAATACATAGCTGCTAAAGAAAGGATACAGTAGACTCCCAAAAAAGTAAGCTTTTATTTTTTTTGAGTTTGAGTGATAAAATACTGCTATTTGCTTGATAACGATAAAATCAACTAGGAACTTTAATAGCATACAATAAAAATAATAACGTGTATTTACTTGGTCATAAAAAAGACCAAATAAACAAATGATAAAAGCTAAATTCATTAGTAAAACAATGATTCCAACAAACTTACCCCTACTTAGTGTATATGAGCTAGATTTTGCTGCCCAGCGCATGCGCTGTTGAATAAGTCCTTTCCAGCTTTTAATCGCTTTAGTTGATACAATAGCGTGATTAGATTTTAAAAAATGAACACGATAGGGATATTTTTTATAAAACTTTTCAAATAAGAAAATATCATCACCACTAGCTATATTTTCATTTCCTTGAAAACCATTTAATTCTGTAAATACAGTTTTTTTGTAAGCAAGATTAGCTCCATTACACAAGAAAGGTTTTTTAATTCCAAACCCTCCCAATGTTGCAGCTTGTAGGCTTAAGAAATCTAATAGTTGAAAATTCTCTAAAAAAGAAGTATTCAAGATGTTATATGAGACAGGCCCTACCATCATTACAGAATTATTTACTTTAGAAAATTGATCAAATAGTTGTAACCAGTATTTAGGAACGGTGCAATCTGCATCTGTAGTAACAATCCATTCAAAATTAGCAGTTTGTACAGCAGTATTGATGGCGTCTTTTTTAGGTGAAGTTGATTCCCTTAGGTTGTTTACTACATAGAAATTAAGTGCTGTTTTAGAAAGAAATTCTTCAATAATTTTAACTGAAGTATCTGTAGATTCGTCATTAACAAAAATACATTCAAATTTATTTTTAGGGTAGTTTATTTTCACCAATGAGTTTAAGAGTTCCTGTAGATGAATTTCCTCATTCCTAAAAGGAATAATGATTGAAAAAGTCTGAATAGTTGACTTTCCCTCTAATTTAAATGTATTGCTTTTTATTATACCGAAGCCAAAAGAAAGAATTAGTATCAGATAAAATGAAGTGATGATAATAATAACACAGATCATAGTTTTTCTGGATTAAATTGAAACACAAAATAAGAACCAATTATAGCTGGAAAAACAAAATTTAATAACCACATTAGTGTAGTAATTGATAATATTTGAATGCTATCTATTTCAAAAATTGAGAAAACTATAATAGCAACAGATCCTTTTAAAGCCACATCAAATAAAGATAGTATTGGTATACAAGAAGCTATTAAATATACACTAGAAATAGCAGTCATAGCTTCAAAATATGAAATATTAAGTTTAAAACAATATATTAAAAAATAAAATTGATGTGAAAACACAAGATATCTGAGAAGAGATATTAAAATCACAATTTTATTATTCTTAAATGAGAGAAGTTCAATAATTTTTGAGAGCCAATCACCAATTTTTGAATATTTTTCTTTTAAAAAATAGAAAATACCTACCATACTAATTAATGCTATGATGATTATTATACTATTTTGTGTTGATATGATGGAAAATGAAGCGTATTTATATAGAAAAACCAGGCCAATCATGCCTAAGATTATAGTGACGGCTAATTGATAAAAGTTTCCAGCAAAATTTAATAAAAAAATTTTCTTTCTTTTATTATTAGGGTAATACAATACTTTGGCTCCGTATTCACCTATCCTATTAGGAGTAATTATTGAGAATGTTAAGGAGGCTAAACTTTGTTCCGTAGCTTCAAACCATGAGTTGTTTTTCACACTTTTAGTTAAAGTTTTCCATTTTTTAATTTCTAAAAAAAGGTTAATTATTGTAAAAAAAAGAATAAAAATGATGTTTTTTGATGAAAAAACACTAAAATCAATCAAATTTTTGTAAAAATCGATAAATTCCAATTCTTCGTTAAATACAATATTTGTAAAGATAAAATAACCACAAATAATAACTGTAAGTAGTTTTAAGACAAGCCACAATAATTGATTAGATTTGTAAGAGGATGTTATATTCACAATTACAAATAACGTAAAATTTGAACACTGAAAAAATCATTTTAGGAATTGACCCTGGAACCACCATCATGGGGTTTGGTATTATAAAGATTGTAGGTAAAAAAATGGAGTTTATTCAGATGAATGAGTTGTTATTAAAAAAGTATGATGATCATTATATAAAACTGAAACTAATTTTTGAAAGAACACTCGAATTAATTGATACTTTTAAGCCTGATGAAATTGCTATTGAAGCTCCTTTTTTTGGTAAAAATGTACAATCTATGTTGAAGTTAGGTCGTGCTCAAGGCGTTGCTATGGCAGCAGGATTATCTCGAGAAATTCCTATTACTGAATATTTGCCGAAAAAAATTAAAATGGCAATTACTGGTAATGGAAACGCTACAAAAGAACAGGTAGCTCTTATGTTAAAGTCGTTATTAAATTTAAAAACACTACCAAAAAATTTAGATGCTACAGATGGATTAGCGGCAGCTGTCTGTCATTTTTATAACGCTGGAAAAATCACTCAAGGGAAAAATTATTCTGGTTGGGGTGCTTTTGTAAAGCAAAATCCAAAAAAAATTAACTAATAATTTCAATCATTCATTTTGAGCGGTATTTACATACATATTCCTTTTTGTAAACAAGCTTGCTTTTATTGTGATTTTCATTTTTCTACCTCTTTAAAGAAAAAAGATGAACTCATTAACTGTCTTATCAGTGAAATTAAACTTAGAAAGAATGAGTTGAATACTGATGTTATACAAACAATTTACTTTGGTGGAGGTACTCCAAGTTTATTGCAACTATCAGAAATAGAGTGTATTATAGATGCTGTTTACGATAATTATGAGGTTATTGCTAATCCCGAAATTACACTTGAAGCTAACCCAGATGATTTAACAAGTTCTAAAATAGTTGAATTAGCTTCCAGTAAAATAAATAGATTGAGTATTGGAATTCAATCTTTTTTTGAGGATGATTTAAAATTAATGAACAGAGCACACAACGCTCAAGAAGCTATAAATTGTTTAACCGAAGCCACACATTATTTTAAAAATATTTCTGTTGATTTAATCTACGGAATTCCGGGTTTATCAAATAAACAATGGAAAAAAAATATTGACATAGTTCTTTCCTCCGGAATTACACATATTTCAAGCTATGCTTTAACTGTAGAGCCAAAAACTGCGCTAGAATCATTTATAAAAAAAGGAATGATTCAAGATGTTAGTGATATGCAGGCACAGGAACAGTTTTACATATTAATAGAAGAACTTTCAAAACATAATTTCACTCATTATGAACTTTCAAATTTTGCAAAAGATGGAGCTTTTAGCATCAATAATTCATCCTATTGGCAGGGAAAATCTTATTTAGGTATTGGTCCTTCAGCGCACTCTTTTGATGGTAAACAACGAAGTTGGAATGTAAAAAATAATTCAAAATATATGTCAGCTATTCAGCAAAATAAATTACCAATAGAGAGAGAAATACTGTCAATTACAGATCAATACAATGAATATGTAATGACTGGTCTTCGAACTATTTGGGGAGTATCTTTAGAAAAAGTAACCAAAGAATTTGGAAAAGAATACCACACGTATTTACTCTTGCAATCCGAAAAATATAGAGCTGAAGAATTATTGTATATTGAAGACGAAAAATTAAAAACAACTCAAAAAGGAAAATTTTTATCAGACGGTATCTCTGCTGATTTATTTAAACTCGATTTGTCTTGATTACAGAAATAAAATACAACTCAAAAAAATATATAATTGATTTATCTAAACCCTTAGATATTTCTATTCCATTAAGAGATGGCAATAATAATGTGAATGCATGGTATATAGAACCACCTAAAATATTTCCAGTAGTTTCTGATAACTGGATAGGTTCCGTTATAGAAGGAGCTGATGTAAATTTCAATACGATACATTTTAATCCTCATTCACATTGTACACATACAGAAACAGTAGGGCACATTACAAAAAAAGTACATTCTATTCATCAAAATTTACAACAATTTTTCTTTTTAGCAGAAGTAGTTACTATTCCGCCAGAAAAAGTTAATGATGATTTTGTAATTACAAAAAAACAATTACAATATGCATTAGGAAATAAAAAGAGAGATGCTATTGTGATTAGAACACTCCCCAATTTATCAGATAAAAAAACAATGCAATATTCACACACAAATCCAACATATTTGACAGAGGAGGGCGCTGTGTTTTTACGTGAAAAAGGCATTAATCATTTGTTAATAGACCTACCATCTGTAGACAAAGAAAAAGACGAGGGTAAACTACTTTCTCACAATGCCTTTTGGAATACATCTGGCAAAGTTCGTTTAGATGCCACCATTACTGAATTTATATATGTGCCCAATACAATTTATGATGGCACCTATTTTTTAAACTTAATGGTTGCTCCCATAGAAAACGATGCAAGTCCCAGTAAACCTGTTTTGTATGAAATTAATAATTAAAAAATGAATAAAAAATCTAAGTACTTTATTTACTCGTTAATTATTTTCCTAATTTTTATTATTGGAAATGGTATTTATGCCGATATCTCTGTTAAAGACTTAAAAAACGAGTATGCAAATGAGTACTCTCAATTCATTGAAATCGATGAAATGGATGTGCATTACAGAGATGAAGGTAAAGGCTTTCCAATTGTTTTAATTCATGGAACAGCAGCCTCTTTACATACCTGGGATGCTTGGACAGATGAGTTAAAAAAAACCAATAGAGTTATTCGAATGGATTTGCCAGCTTTTGGTATCACTGGACCTAATAAAAATGCAGATTATTCTATAGAAGCATACACAATATTTTTACATTCCTTCTTAGAAAAATTAAAGCTTGAAAAGTTTCATTTAGCAGGAAACTCTTTGGGGGGGAATATTGCTTGGAATTATGCAGTTGATTATCCTGGCAAGGTAGAGAAACTTATTTTGGTAGATGCTAGTGGATTACCATCTAATAAAAGCCAGCCTGCCATCTTTAAAATGGCTAAAACACCTATATTAAATTCGCTTTTTTTATATATTACTCCAAAGTTTTTGATCAAAAAAAATATAGAAGAAGTATATGAAGATGATACCAAAATTACAGACGAGTTAATTAATCGATATCATAAAATGGCCTTAAGAGTTGGAAACAGAAAAGCATTTATTGATAGAGCAAAAACAGATTTTAAATTAGATGCTCAGGTAAATTTAGAGAAGCTTAAAAGTATTCAAACCCCAACATTGTTAATATGGGGGGCAAAAGATTTATGGATTCCTTTAGCCAATGGTATTCGAATGAATGAAATTTTAGTTAATTCTAAATTAGAGG
>Ga0233438_10001002_pt1 | contig 33085 bp, 30 predicted proteins | sample SI_123_September_FD_182720 | JGI IMG/M metagenome (GOLD analysis project Ga0233438, IMG submission 182720) | Seawater microbial communities from Saanich Inlet, British Columbia, Canada - SI_123_September2016_10_MG | ecosystem: Environmental > Aquatic > Marine > Inlet | place: Canada: British...
TCCTCCTCAAAGACTCGAACTTTGGACCCTCTGATTAACAGTCAGATGCTCTAACCAACTGAGCTAAGGAGGAATGTCAAGTAGTTATTCAATAATTATTGTTTAACTGTCTGACAACTGCCAAATGAAACTAAATTATCCAAAGGTTCACACAGATCCTAATCAAAAAGTGTTCATCTCTTTTTTTATTAATAATAAACGTTACAGGCTCTATAATGGTAAGCGTATAGTGTCTGACACTAATCCAAATTCATTTCCACTAAACCAACGCATTGACATCGGAAAACTTTTGGGGTGATTTTTTTGGCTTTTTTACTGCCAATTTACTGCCAGTATAACCTAATTTGGTGGCAGTTTTTGTGTATATTTGGTTTTTAACCTATGGCAATTAACAACCAAAGTGTGGTTAATATCAACTGTTTAACACTCAACTAATACACTACTAAACACCTTGTATACTTGAGTAAACTGCAAAAAAAAAGAGTCACTATTTCTAATGACTCTTGTAGTAGCGGGAACTGGACTCGAACCAGTGACCTTCGGGTTATGAGCCCGACGAGCTACCTACTGCTCTATCCCGCGATATAGATGGCAAATATACAATCTTTTTGTAATTTTAAAAGAAAAATTTTAAGATATCTGTTATTGTTCAATACTTCTAACTTCGAAAGAGGTGAGTGTTTGGTCTAATATCTTGATGTTAAACTCAATAGGGTTACAACACACTTCGCAATCTTCAATATAATTTTGAGCAGATTGTGAAAAATCTATTAAAATAGAAACATCCTCCCAACAATGAGGGCATTGATAAAAGTGCTCTTCCATTAACTATAAGTTTCTATTCGCTCTGTAATTTGCTCCCAATCACTCATAAATTTATTAAGCTGATCCTTTTTAGATTGATAATCATCAAAAAAACCTGGCTTCGATACAGCCTGGTCATAATTTATCTCCATTTCTACGTCAATAGCCTTAATAGAACGCTCCAAGACTGCTATTGATGACTCTACTTTACTCAAACGATTATTAAGCGATTTTAGTTGCTTTTGATCTTCATAAGACTGCTTTGGGGTAGAAATATTTTGAAGTGTCTTGACACGAGTGCGTTTTTCTACTTCACGTAAGTTCTGCACCTGTCGCTGTTCTAAATAAAAATCAATATCTCCTAAATATTGTTTAATTTTTTGATCCTTGAATTCATAAACTATTGACGTCAGGCCTTGCAGAAAATCTCGGTCATGAGAAACTAAAACAAGAGTTCCTTCAAATTGCTGAAGAGCAGTTTTTAAAACTGTCTTAGATTTTATATCCAAATGATTAGTTGGCTCGTCCATTATTAGAACATTTAAAGGCTGTAGTAGTAATTTAGCTAAAGCAAGTCGATTACGCTCTCCTCCTGAAAGGACCTTCACATACTTATCAGCAGCATCACCCCTAAACAAAAAAGACCCTAATATATCTCTGACTTTTGATCTGTTGGTTTCATTCGCAGCATCAATCATAGTGTCTAAAACTGTTTTGCTTCCATCTAAATATTCAGCTTGATTTTGAGCAAAATACCCTACCTGAACATTATGTCCCAATTTAACAACACCTTTAGATTGTAAATCGCCCACAATAATCTTAGCAAGTGTCGATTTGCCCTGGCCATTTTGACCCACAAATGCAATCTTGCTGCCTCTATCAACCATGAGATCAATATTTTTCAGAACCTTTAAATCTCCATAATCTTTACAAATTTGAGTAGCTTCAACTACTACTTTTCCAGGAATTGTAGATAAAGGAAATTTAAGTGTCATTACACTATTGTCATCCTCATCAACTTCAATACGTTCAATCTTGTCAAGTTTTTTAATAAGTGACTGAGCCATAGTAGCCTTAGAGGCTTTGGCTCTAAACTTTTCAATCAGCTTTTCTGTTTGTTCAATCTGTTTTTGTTGATTTTTTTGAGAAGCTAACTGTAGTGTTTTTTGCTCTTCACGCAAAGTTAAGTACTTACTATAAGCTCTTGGGTAATCATATATTTTACCTAATACAATTTCGATAGTACGGTTGGTAACGTTATCTAAAAACATTTTATCATGAGAAACAATAACCACTGCTCCAGAGTAATTGTTTAAAAACTGTTCTAACCATATGATAGATTCAATGTCTAGATGGTTAGTCGGCTCATCTAATAACAGTATATCATTGGGTTGTAATAATAACTTAGCGAGTTCAATACGCATACGCCAACCTCCAGAAAAGGTGTCAGTTAGCTTATTGAAATCTTCTCGATTAAATCCAAGTCCTAATAATATTTTCTCTGTTTCTCCTTGGTAATTATACCCCCCAAGGATTTCATATTGCTCTTGCACTTCGTTTAACCCTACCATTAAATCATGATAAACTTGACTTTCGTAGTCTGTTCGTTCAGCAAGCTGAATATTTATGTCTTCCAATTTAAGTTCCAATGCCTTAATTTCCACAAAGGCTTGGTAAGCCTCTTCAAGAACAGTCCTACCTAGAACAAAATCAATATCTTGCCTTAGGAATCCAATCCTAAGATCTTTTTTTTCTTGTGCAATTTGACCCTCTGTGTATTCTAAGTCACCTGAAAGTAATTTCAGAAGAGTAGATTTACCAGCTCCATTTTTACCTATTAAACCTACACGATCACCTCCGCGCAGCCTAAAGGAGATATTTTCAAATAAATAATCACCTTGAAATGAAACAGATAACTTATGTATGTTTAGCATTTAAAAATTGTAAAAAGAAAAAAATTATAAATAGATTAACTTGTATTTTAATAAGTTGCAAAAATAATAAATTATGATATTAAAAAAAGGAAATAAACTGTATAGTATTTTAACAGGAAATTGTCCAAAATGTCATCAAGATTTTATGTACAAAAATAGGAATGCCTACCTCCTATCTCAAACATTAGAAATGCATGAACGTTGTTCACAATGTCAAACAAAATATAAGATTGAGCCATCTTTTTTTTATGGATCTATGTATGTAAGTTATGGTGTTGGAGTCGCGTTCTCTATTATTACTTTTATAATTTCGTTTATTGTATTTAAATCTTCGTTGTTTTTCTCATTTATAGCTATTGTTTTAACACTTTTAGGGCTCATGCCTATAATTATGCGATTGTCTAGAAATATTTGGATAAATATTTTTATGAGCTATGATGCTTCGTTAGTTAAGAAAAAAGAGAGTTAAAACGGCTAATATTAATTTCGTCGGGGAGTGGAATATTAGACTCTATAAATTCATAAAGTAGTTCAGCCATGGAAGGAGCTATTAAAACACCACGTGTACCTAAACCATTTAGCACATACATCCTATTGTGGTTTGGATGGCAACCCACCAAAGGACGACGATCTGAAACTGTTGGACGGATCCCAGCGCGCTGATCTACTACTTCATAGTTACAACTTATCAAAAGTTCAAGTTTTTCTAAAAGTTGAGACTTAGCTTTTGGAGTTGGAATGTTAGTTTTATCAGTCCACTCATAAGTAGAACCAATTAAATAATTATCACTTTCCATAGGAATGACAAAAATACTTGACTTTAAAATTGTTTTTAATTTTAAGTCTGGTGCGTGAATTGTAATAAGTTCTCCTTTGGTACCCTCAAGGGGCAAATGTTTAAAATAGGGGTTTATATGAATACCAAAACCTTCTGTAAAAACAATGTATTTTGATTTTATAGTTTTATAATTTAAACCATGAGTAGTTTCAATCAAAGAATCATAATCAAATGTTTCTGAAATGTATTGATTTGAGTCACTCAAAAAAGAACGATATCCATCAATTAACATTTGAGTATCTATTCTGCCTGTAGAATAAACCTCTCCAAAACCAAAGGGAGCTCTGACAAAGTTGTTACTATTATTAATTAAATCTGGATTTAAAAACTGATTAATAATAGGCTTGTCGCAAGCCAAAAACCAATTATTTTGTTCTTGAACAGAGTTTAATACTCTATGTATAGGAATCATATAATCGAGTTTGAGACCAAGTAAGAGTTCTAAGCTGGTATACTTTGGGATAGCACAACGCAAATGAGAATTTGCATTCCAAGCAGCTGTAAAGCGCTTTAAAACCACAGGGTTATATAAGCCGCTCGCCACTACTGACGCTTGCTGAGAGCGATCGCTAATAACCACAAAAGATTTTTGGTGTATACGTAACTGTTCCGCAAACATAATACTTGCTAACCCGGACCCAACAATGATATAATCACAGCTCATCTAAATAATATTTTAAACACAAAACGCTTATCAATAGATAAGCGTTTTATAATTGAAATGGAGTAAATTTAGTAACTCCACATATCCTGTTCCTTATTTCTGATTTTATCTTTGATACGATCAGACTCGATAAGTTGCATTAGCGCATTATTCCTCAAATAATCCCTAATATCTCTATCTTGGTATACATTAGCCTCTTTGTATATAGTGCCAGAGAAGCGTCTTGAATTAATTAAGCGGTCAAAAGAAAACGGTTTGGACATGTTTTTTTGATTAAAAGAATAGGCCTTGCTGAGTACTTCTCTAACGTCTGGATAAAAAACCCAAAACATAGGAGTATATTCTTTATCTATGTCATTAGATGGTTGTTCTAGTTTTTCTTCTGCAAAACCTCCAAATCCAGAATCTTCTTCTTCACCTTCTTCTTCTTCTTCATCGTCGTCGTCGTCGTCGTCGTCTGCAAAAGCTCCAAATCCAGAATCATCCTCTTCGGCATCTTCTTCTGGTTCGTCATCGTCAAAAGATCCAAACCCAAAATCATCTCCAGAATCAGCTGAAGAACCAGAATCATCAGTACCAGCATTTTGTGCGTATTTATCTTCAGCACTCACTGCAACAGGTCCAAGAGCTATGGGTCTATATTTGAGTTCTGTTGAAATTCTATCAAAATACCATACTCCTTTCATTACGTATTTTCTAACATCGGAGTTTTCAAATTCTGCTGAATTGAAGTCAGTATCAGGCATGACAGAGGCAGCAGCAGCATTCCATCTTCTCTGAAAACTTTCAACCTTTTCATTATCATCTAACTCTAGGAATTCATCAGACAAAGGGTCGTATGTGACCCATTCTTCTTCAGGAAATTGATAACCAAGAGACTCTAAATGTTCACGCCATGATCCAATAATATTAAAGTGTTCTTTACCTTCTGTAAGACCATCGGCATCAACCCCTTCTTTTAGTGATTTATAAATTTGGATGTTTTCAAATTCTTCATCTGAAATTATTTCTGTGAAAGTATCATTAAAATAAGCTGGAAAATAACCATCACTTATTCCATTAATCAGGTGACGAATTAATGGTTTTCTGTCAGAAGTCACCACACTTTCGTCAATCGGAAATAACAATGGAAAATTGACTCTTTCATTCAAGTCAATCACTTCCCAAGTAGTGAAAGAAAATATAATATCTTCATCACTAACTTTTGCGTAGTCCAGAGGCTGAGATTCAACGTCTTCTTCTAACTTAGAAACTGTTTCAAGATCGAAAGACGATTTCGTATTTAAAAGGTTGGCCTGAGAAAAGCCAAAAAACAGATTCAAAAGTAGAACTAATAAAAAAACAGATTTTCTCATGTTTGATTTAATTTATGGTTATTGAAGGGCCAGATTGTTTTTGACCTGCAGTAATTCCCGCAAAATTGATTTCCTTGAAACTGACATCAAAACCTTTTGGTGCTTTATTCAAAAAGGATTTTGCTTTTGAACTTAGTCGAACTCCAGTACACTTAAAGGATTTAGGTCCAATTTTTACCTTAAATGATCGAACTTTGACTCCTTTATTTATTCCATAAGCTGGTGGGTATACTGCACTAATTGCTCCATTTTTAATAGAACCTTTTGACATTGATCCACCTTGTTTTCCGTTAAACAAAATATCTGGTACAGGTGGTTTTCTAATAGCAAACGATTCAGTATCTTTAAACGTAGTACCATCTGGAAGTTTAGCTGTAATCTTCAACACTAATTCTGATCCCTTATTGGGTTTAATAGTGTATAAACCTTTTCCTTTACTACTCACTCCTGACCCACTAACTTTAACCAAATTTGCCGGAACTCCTGGAACTGAAATTTTCAACTGGTTGTCATAATTTCTAAATAGTGTGTTTCTTCCAACAACTTCAATTGAAGCCTCCTTGGGCTTGTTAATGACATCATAACTAGCTAGCACTGGTATAGTAATTGGTTCGTCAGAACCCTCTACAAAAGTAATAGATCCGGTGATGTCTTTAGTTCCAACAGAACCTACAGGAAAATCTAACACAATGGCTCCATCTCCGTTCATAGAAGTAATTGGATCTAGCTCATTGTTGTTTATTTTAATAGAAGTTGGTTTTAGGTTTTTAGATTTCTTTCCTAGTATTATTTTTCCTTCAAATTTTTGACCTGCGTAATATGCAGCTCTTTCAGAAACAACATAGGCATCAAAATTTGCTAGTGTGGCATTAATTTTATATTGGCCGCCAATCATTGCTGAAAGCAGCTCAGCTTGAAAACCTAGAACATTAGCTTCCAACACAGTTAAATCAGTATTGATTGAAACTTCTGGGTAACCTTGATAATTGTATGCGAACCAAGATTGGGGCTCACCTTTTTCATTGATAACCTTGGTATCAGTATCAAACAGTTCAGTTGCATCCTCAATAAGATTTACATAGTTTGGATTAGATCTTCCAACATTCAAAGAATCAACAATTGATATAAAACCTGTTTTAAATATTTTTATTTGATTTAAAAATTCTTTACCCTCGTTTGTTAACTTCATATCAACTCCGTTTCCAATAAAAAACAAATTATCGAAATGTTCGGGTTTATCCATAACTTCATAATCAGGTAACATTTTTCCTTCTTCTGCCTTTGATTCTTTTTGGGGTGGTGTGGTCTTAGTCTTGGAAATGTAAGCCAAAAAATTATTGGTTAAAGTATTTAGCTTATCTTTCGCAATATTTTTCTCTTCCCACACAGCCTCTTCCTTGTCATAGTTAATTTGTATGGTATTTTCGAATGTTGTTATTCGCTCTAGTAAAGAGGAATTATTTTCTGTAATTTGTTCTGAAATGTATCCAAATTTAGACAAAACTTCCTTGGACATGTTTAGTGCTAGCATCGCTATAAACACTAAATACATCAAGTTAATCATTTTTTGCCTTGGACTTTCTTTTGCTCCTGCCATGTGTGATTAGTTTTTAGAGTATTAAATAATTTTGATGGTTATAAAAACTAATTAACTTTTGTTCATTGCAGATAACATTCCACCATATACCCCGTTTAGAGAAGATAAGTTAGATGCTAAAGATTCCATTTGTTCTTTGAGTTTGGTTGCGTTCTCAATTGACTCTTCATTTATTTCAGCCTGACGGCTTGCACTTTCGAGTTGTGCTTTATAAAGACTGTTTATTGATTCCATTTGAGTGGCGGCTTTTGACATTTCTTCACTGTATTTTAGAGAGGCTCCCTGAGATCCAGTCATTTCAGATGCAGTTGAATTTAAGTTTCTAATACTGTCTCCTAAGCTTTTCACTAAATCACCATCAATTTTAGCTTCTTTTAACAGGCTGTCTAGTTTTTTTGAAAGCACTCCTTCAATATCGCTTTGATTGTCTTGTGTAACTGCTTTTTTTCTTTTAGGATCACGCAATATTGGATAGACTATTGACCAATCTACTTCTTCATCTGGAGTATCGAATGCTGAAAGTGCAAATATCAAAGCTTCTGTTACAAGACCAATAGTAAGTAACATACTTCCTGTTAATGGACCCAAATCTTTATGGATAATTTTCATTAGTGCTCCGATAATTACTACAGCAGCTCCAAGGCCATAAGCCATATTCATTACTTTTTTATCTATTTTTAATGCCATAATTGATATTTATTATTTTATGTTTTTTATTGTTTTAATTAGTTGCTTTATTTGCTGTTGCATCAGAACCCATGTAACTTTGTACTGTTCTAAATCCTATATAACTTCTTTGGTTTGTATCCACTTCAAAGTCACGTGAACTCACTTGTAGATAATAAGCGACATCCTTCCAAGAACCTCCACGAACAACTTTGCGTTTGTTAGAGGAATCAGTAACATTTGGGTTGATTGAAGAAGCATAATCGTAGGAAGATGAATAATAAGATGACATTGTCCATTCGGCTACATTACCAGCCATATTATATAAGTTGTAGTCATTTGGCTCATAAGCATCTGCTTCCACAGTATATAATGCTTGATCTGCTACATAATTACCTCTAAGCGGCTTGAAATTAGCCATAAAACACCCACGATCATTCTTAGTGTAAGGTCCTCCCCATGGATACGATGCTCCTGCAAGTCCGCCTCTGGCAGCATACTCCCACTCTGCTTCATTAGGTAATCTAAATTTATTAACGAAATCTTCACCTTTAGATTTTTTGTAAGAATTTTTCAATAAGGTACGCCACTGGCAGAAGGCTTGTGCTTGTTTATGACTTACACCAACCACTGGATAATCTCCATAAGCTTCGTGCCAGAAATAGTCATTGTGCATCGGTTCGTTGTATGAATAATCAAAATCACGTATCCAAACTGTGGTATCGGGATATATTTTCAAAGCTTCCTTTAAGATTACATCTTTTCGACTAATCCCTTTGGATTTAGCAGCCTTTTCTATGTCCATGTAAGTGTACTCAAACTCAAATTGATTAACATCCCATGTACGCTGTCCATTGTAAGATTCTTCTAGTGAAAGATACATATTATCCATCACTTCGGAATATAATTCGTCAGGGTATTCGTCTTTTTCGAAAATCAAATCAACATCTCGATTAATATTTCTTTCCTCATCTCCATAAGTATCAATCATGTATTTTTGATATGGAGTTAATTCTTCATCATCTATAGAAATGTAAGCATAGTCTCCAATAGTGCCTTCATCTTCATTAGTCTTGCCTTCTAATTCAGCCAATTCTGCAAGGTTAAGCCTTATGATAGAGTCTCTAACCCAATGAACGAATTGTCTGTATTCACTATTTGTGATTTCAGTCTCATCCATATAAAATGAGCTAATAGAAACAGTTCGATTGGGCGCATCCTGGTCACCTACTACATCATCATCTGATTTACCCATTATAAAAGCACCTCCCGGAACTAAACTCATTCCGTAAGGCTTTTCTGGATGCCATTTTTTGCCTTTAACTCCTTCTAATTCACCTTTGCCATTCGAACCACAGCTGGTAACTAAAGCAAAAATTATTGTTGTTAAAAATATTTTTTTCATAATTAATTTTATCAAGAAGTTTAACTCCTCCAAAATTTTAGGATGTAAACATACCTATATACTTATTAAAAAACAACTTTTTTTTGATTCAATGATCCTAAAAAAATCATAAAAAACACGTTTAGGTTTATTGTTTCTAATTTTTTTTATATGCTTTGTACCACCTCTCGGGAATAATACCTTTAGTGGCAGTTTCGTAATCCTCATACATACATGCTAATAACGGATGTTGCTGAGATTTAGTATTTGAATATTCAACAAAAGGAATCTCAACCCACCATCTTCCTGTCTTTTTACTCTTATAAAATACTAATTCTTCATCTTCAACTAGTACAGTAAATTTTTGGTAGTTACTTTGATCAGTGAAGTCATCATCATTGACACGACAATTAACTCCTTCAATAAAATACCATATTATTTGAGCCACTAACATAGCAGTTGCTTGGTCATCATTAGACGGATTATATTCAAATACTCCAAAAGAGCTGACTTTATTGCTAATACCTGAATACCTTGATACAGCACAAATTTCACGTCCATCAAAGCCGTTTGGAGAATATTTTTGATTAAGACTGACTTCTGACGACTTGACTGAATTTAAGTCTAAGGTTACTATATCAGCATCTCTTAATAAAGGCTCAACCAAACCAATTGACTTTGAAATGTCTCCCAAACGATAGGACTCAAAATATAGTTTTTCCATTAAATCAATCTCCTCTTGAGAGTTGAAATAAGTTTGAAATCCTATGACAGTGTAGTTAAATAAATTGTATGGCTTTTCTAATATAATTTTACCTAAATAACTTCCATTAGTGATAGGTTTAGACGAATCACCTAAATCAAAACTCTTGTCAATGTTTACAATATTTACCATGGAACTTATTTTGTCATAAGCTCTATAATTAGCGTAAGTAAGATCTTGTGACCCACCCACAATTACCGGAATAATATTAGAATTGACAAGACTAGAAACAACCTTAGATAAAGCGAAATAAGTGTCTTTAACAGTGTTTCCTCTTTGTATATCACCCAGGTCAGCCATGTGATGTAACCAATTTCCTGGGAACAATTTGTAAAAAGCTTTTCTAATTTCTGTGATCTGAAATTCATCTCCTATATAATTGACGGAATTTCTAGACTCCAAAACCCCTACAATTGCTATCTTTATACCTTTAAGTTCAGGAATATTTTTAGAAGTATGAATAACTAGTTTTTTTCCAATAGCCTGACCATGAAATAACTCTATTTGATCAACTATACGATCTTGAACAGGTGAAAGAAAGCTAAAATCTATCATTTATTTCTTTTTTTTAGCACGGGTTTTTTTCTTTGGTGTATTTTTGGCTATTAGCTCCTTAACTTCTTCCAGTGTGAGCTTGGTAGCGTCAACTGATTTAGGAAGTTCAATTTTGATTTTCCCTTGAATTATATGATGCCGTCCCCAGCGTGCTTTTTCAACCCTTATACCGTCTTCCTCCCAATCATGAATAAGCTTATCTATCTCTTTTTGAATTTTATCCTTGATTAAGTTTTCAATATCGTCTGGAGATAAATTATCCCAATCATATTTTTTGTTCACATTAATGAACATATTATTCCACTTGATAAAAGGTCCAAATCGACCTTTTCCTTTTTGGACTGGCAAGCCATCGTATTGGTGTATTGGGGCATCAGCGGCCTCTTTTTCTTTTATGTATTGAATTGCATCTTCCATTTCTATACGCATTGGATCTACCACTTTTGGAATTGAAACATACTTATCTCCATATTTGACGTAAGGACCAAAACGACCATTATTAACTATAATATCTTCTCCATTATACTCACCTAAATCTTTTGGTAGCTTAAATAAGTCCAAGGCCTCTTCAAAAGTAATTGACGCTAATTGAAAGTTAGGTGGAACACTAGCAAAAACTTGCTTTTCTTCCTCGTCAGCAAGACCAATTTGAACAATTGGACCAAATTTACCCAGGCGTACACTTAACTGTCGACCTGACTTAGGATCTACTCCTAAAATACGCTCACCAGATTCACGGTCTGCATTTTTACTAACCTCTTCAACTTGTGGATGAAAATCTTTATAAAATGTCTTCATCATTTTAGTCCAATCTTCTTTACCGTTAGCAATTAAATCAAAGTCAGCTTCCACCTTGGCAGTAAAATTATAATCTAAAATAGCTTCAAAATGATTTACTAAAAAATCAGTTACAATGATTCCAATATCAGTAGGCACTAACTTTCCTTTATCGGATCCAAACTTCTCAGTAAGTTTTTTGCCGACTAGTTCGTCATTTGATATAGTCCACAAAGTATAGTTTCTTTCAATTCCATCAATCGTTCCTTTTTCTACATATTTTCTGTTTTGGATTGTAGAAATTGTTGGGGCATATGTGGATGGTCTACCAATTCCTAACTCTTCAAGTTTTTTAACTAGTGAAGCCTCCGTAAATCGATAAGGGGGCCTGGAAAAGCGCTGAGTAGCAGTTACGTGATTATTGATTAATGATTCATTAAGCACCATTGCTGGCAACATACCTTCTTGTTCTTGATTTTCTTCGTCTGTTCCTTCTAAATATACTTTCAAAAACCCATCAAATTTAATTACCTCGCCATTGGCCGTAAATGTTTCATCATGACTTGAGGAATTTATTTTAACATTAGTTCTTTCTAATTGAGCATCGCTCATTTGAGAAGAAATAGCGCGTTTCCATATGAGATCATACAAACGGGCCTGATCTCTTTCAATGTTCACTGAATGTATTGAAAAGTTTGTTGGACGAATGGCTTCGTGTGCTTCTTGGGCACCTTTAGACTTACCTTTAAAATTACGCGGCTTACTGTAAGAATCTCCATAAGACGAAGAAATTTCTTGAGCTGCACTACTACGAGCCTCTTGTGACAAATTAACACTATCGGTTCTCATGTAAGTAATTAAACCTGCTTCATACAGTCGCTGAGCCATGTTCATAGTTTTACTCACAGAAAAATATAATTTCCTAGCTGCCTCCTGTTGCAATGTTGAAGTGGTGAATGGGGCTGCTGGAGATTTTTTAGCTGGCTTTTTCTCAAGGCTTGATATTGAGAAAACAGCTTTAATGTTTTTTTCTAAAAAACCTTTTGCATCTACTTCGCTATTAAATGTCTTGGGAAGCTTTGCTTTAAACACTTGGCCCTTTAATGTTGTAAACTCCGCATCAACCCTAAAGGTAGATTCAGATTTAAAACCTCTTATTTCACGTTCACGTTCAACAATTAATCGAACTGAAACCGACTGCACACGACCAGCTGAAAGCCCACCTTTAACTTTACGCCACAACACAGGAGACAATTCATACCCAACAATTCTATCTAAAACTCGCCGAGCTTGTTGTGCATCGACTAGGTTATAATCAATAGACCTTGGATTTTTAACTGCATTTTCTATGGCGCCTTTGGTGATTTCATGAAATACGATTCGTTTAGTTTTTGACTTGTCAAGTTTCAAAGATTCAGCTAAATGCCATGCAATGGCTTCTCCTTCTCTATCCTCATCACTTGCTAACCAAACAACTTCAGCTTTCTTAGCCAATGACTTTAGTTTATTTACGACTGTCTTTTTATCAGCTGAAACCTCATATTTAGGTTTGAAGTCACCATCAACATTCACGCCTAATTCTTTAGAAGGCAGGTCGGCAATATGTCCAAAACTAGACTCCACTTTAAAATCTTTTCCTAGAAATTTTTCTATAGTTTTTGCCTTTGCAGGAGACTCAACGATCACTAAATTCTTAGCCATATTTTATTTTTTAAGAAGTACAAATGTATAGGATTATTTTATTTCTTTCTTTAATTTGTTAAACAAAACAAAAAATGACAACTCAAAAGAACTATTTTAAAAGCATTATATTTTGAAGTTAATTATCTATATTTCAGATAATTAAATATTCTACTAAGAGCCATCAAATCCAATCACTTTTTTGTAAATAATATATTGAGGCAAGTAGATAAAACAACTAACAAATATACCTCCCAGCCCACACGTCACTAAAGAAACAACATATATTAACATCGCATTTAATAAGAGAGTTAAAAAGGTAATTCCCCATTTTTTATTGCCAAAAGCAAAACTAATTTTGACTATCTCTGATATAGATAATTTAGAATTGTAAGCATAAACTGGTAGCAAATACATTATTGGAACAATCACATATAATAAAGGCAAAAAACAAAGCAAAGCAGCTATAATATTGATCATTACACAAGTTACTCCAATACTTAAAGACTTACGAATTGATGATGATTTGAAAAAGTAAAATAGCTCTGAAAAAATAAATACTTCACCTTGATCGATTTGTCTAATAACCCTGAAAAACCCTAAATACAAAATATATGAGATTAAACTAACTACAAACAAAAACAAATACAGCCATAATAAATCCGATATTCCATATGAACTAATCAGTTCTGTTATAAAATCTGGAGAATCAACAACTCCATTTGAACTCATATTTAAAACAAGTTTAAAATAAGGAATATAAAAACCCATTAAAACAGGAAGCATAATTATGCCTGTTAACAACTGGAGTATCAGGCCTTGGACCCATACTTTTTTGAATAAACTGACAGATTCATTGAACAGATCTCCAAAATCTATAGTTGTAGATTCGTGTATCTTCACTAACAAAGTTTGTAACGAAAACATATTTTAAATACTAATTTTCATCAAATAAAACAGATTGAATAGAGAAATCAAAATAAATAATCAAAATACTGACACTTTGTCATAAAAAATAAAATTATTGTATATTTGCATACTTATTGTTCAAAATATGGGCAATTAACTATTTTCATGGAGAAAACAATTGACGAAACCATTCAGGGCAAAAAACTAATTCTTGAATCAAAAGCTAAAAACAAAAAAAAGCTATTCATTGAAAGCTACGGCTGCGCAATGAACTTCAGCGACAGTGAAATTGTAGCCTCAATACTTTCTAAAGAAGGATATAACACAACCACCCTGCTTGAAGAAGCGGACTTAGTTTTAATCAATACCTGTTCCATAAGAGACAAAGCAGAGCAGACTGTCCGTAAACGCTTAGAGAAATATAATGCTGTTAAGCGAATTAATCCAAAAATGAAAGTTGGTGTGTTAGGTTGTATGGCGGAACGATTAAAAAGTAAATTTCTTGAAGAAGAAAAAATTGTTGATCTTGTTGTAGGACCTGATGCCTATAAAGACCTTCCAAACTTAATTTCAGAAGTTGAACAAGGACGAAATGCAGTTAACGTTGTTCTTTCAAAAGACGAAACATATGGAGATGTATCCCCTGTAAGACTAAATTCTAATGGAGTTACATCGCTGGTATCTATAACCAGAGGTTGTGATAATATGTGTACGTTTTGCGTAGTGCCCTTTACAAGAGGACGTGAGCGCAGTCGTGAGCCACAAAGTATTATTCTGGAAATAAATGATCTTTGGCAAAAAGGATACAAAGAGGTTACTCTTTTAGGTCAAAATGTCGATAGCTATTTATGGTATGGGGGGGGATTAAAAAAAGATTTCAATAAAGCTTCTGAAATACAAAAGGCGACCGCAGTTGATTTTGCGTTATTATTGGATATGTGTGCAAAATCTCATCCCAAAATGCGATTTCGATTTTCAACATCAAATCCTCAAGATATGTCTTTGAGCGTAATAAAAACTATGGCTAAACATCAAAATGTGTGTAACCATGTTCACCTTCCAGTCCAAAGTGGAAGCAATCGAATCTTAAAAGAGATGAATCGTCAACATACTCGTGAAGAGTATATTTCTCTGGTAAATAATATCAAAAGTATTATCCCAGATTGTACCATATCACAAGATATGATTTGTGGCTTTCCAACAGAAACTGAGCAAGACCATCAAGACACTCTTAGTTTGATGAAAGAGATTGTATATAGTTTCGGATTTATGTACATTTATTCTGAAAGACCTGGAACAATGGCTGAAAGAAAACTTGATGATGATATTAATTTTGAAATCAAAAAAAGACGTTTAGCAGAAGTTGTCGAGTTACAGCGTTCTCACGGCCTTATACGGACCAAAGAATTTATTAATCAGACTGTTGAAATCTTAATTGAAAAAGAATCTAAAAAATCTAATACTAAATGGTCTGGAAGAAGTCCTCATAACATTGTCGCTGTATTTCCAAAAGAGTCCTATGAAATTGGTGATTTTGTATTAGTTAAAATAAAAGATTGTACAAGTGCTACTCTAATTGGAGAGGCAATTGGATTATCAGAAAATAATTAAATATGGAAACAGTTCAATCTATAAAACAACGTCTAAGTATTATAGGAAATGATGCTGGATTAAACCGTGCAGTAGAAAAAGCTGTCCGTGTTGCACCTACAGATATTTCGGTGCTTGTAACAGGAGAAAGTGGTGTAGGAAAAGAAAGTATTCCAAAAATTATACATCAACTATCACAAAGAAAACATGGTAAATATATTGCTGTTAACTGTGGGGCTATCCCAGAGGGAACCATTGACAGTGAGTTGTTTGGACATGAAAAAGGGGCTTTCACAGGAGCAACTCAAACCAGATCAGGCTATTTTGAAGTAGCAGATGGAGGCACAATTTTTTTGGATGAAGTCGGAGAACTTCCGCTCACCACTCAAGTTAGACTACTGAGAGTCCTTGAAAATGGAGAATTTATTAAAGTTGGCTCTAGTTCAGTGCAAAAAACAAACGTGAGAATTGTAGCAGCTACAAATGTCAATATGTACGAAGCCATTGAAAAAGAAAAGTTTAGAGAAGATTTGTATTATCGATTAAGTACAATTGAAATAAACCTTCCAGCACTAAGAAAACGAAAAAATGATATTCACTTATTATTTAGAAAATTTGCAAGTGATTTTGCGCTAAAGTATAAGATGCCAACAATAAGGCTAGAAGAAAATGCTATTCCTGCTTTAATTGATTACAGATGGAGTGGAAATGTTAGACAACTTCGAAATGTCGCCGAACAAATATCAGTATTGGAATCATCAAGAATGATTAACTTAACTACTCTACAAACTTACCTCCCGACAATGGGATCAAATTTACCCTCTGTACTTGGAAAAGATAAATCCAAGAGTGATTTCAGCACAGAAAGAGAGATTTTATATAAAGTTCTTTTCGATATGAAAGGAGACCTAAACGATCTCAAAAAACTGACAATGAAATTGATGCAAAATGACAACATTGATGATTTTCAAAAAAATAATGAAAGTCTGATTCAAAAAATATATAACAAAGAAGAATCTCCAGATCCAGAAAAAGAAACTGAAGTTTTTTCACTTCCTCCTAAAACTGAAGAAAATCATCGGATTGAATATGTTGAAAATAATCAAGTTGACTATCCATATATTGATGCCATTGAAGCTGAAGAAGAAACACTTTCGCTTCACGACAAAGAATTAGAACTTATTAAAAAATCTCTTGAACGCCACAAAGGAAAGCGTAAATTAGCAGCAGATGAATTAGGAATTAGCGAACGTACTCTTTACAGAAAAATTAAACAATATGATCTTTAATCATTTGAAAAAATATTTTATATTTTTGGGCTTTTCATTTGTTCTGGGATGCGGAACATACTCTTTTACAGGAATTTCCATAAGTCCAGAAACAAAAACTTTCCAAGTAAATTATTTTCAAAATACATCGGCTCTCATTGAGCCTGGAATTGAACGAGACTTTACAATAGCTCTTCAAGATTTGATTTTAAATCAAACTAATTTAGGTCTAGTCAAATCCAATGGAGATATTTTTTATGAAGGAGAGATTGTTGAGTACAGAATATCTCCTACTACATCAACATCAAGAAATACAGCTGCACAAAACCGTTTAACAATTGGTATAAATGTTCGCTTTGTAAATAAAAATGATGAAGAGGCAGATTTTGAAAAAAGATTTAGTTTTTTCTTTGATTTTGAAGGTAGCGCTCAACTTATAGGCTCTCAGAAAACTACTGCCATTGAAGAAATATTTAATAGAATTACTCAAGATGTTGTTAATGCGTCACTAGCTAATTGGTAAATTTATGAATATATCCGATTTTACATATTTATTGAATAACCCAACAAACTTGGATAAAACTCAAATTGGCGACATATCAGCTATCATCGAAGATTTTCCGTACTTTCAATCTGCCAGAGCAATACAACTTAAAGGGCTTAAGGATTTTGGGAGTTTTAAATACAATCAAGAACTTAAAATAACGGCAGCCCACACTACAGATAGAAGTGTCTTGTTTGAGTTCATAACCTCAGATATATTTTTACAAAGTGATATTTCGACACAAATAAAACAAAATTTAAATCTGATAAAGTCCATCGAAGTCAATGACTTTCTAGAGATATCAAATACAAACAACAACGAGGAAGAACCTAAAAACAAAATAGTAGATAACCATATATTAACAAAAAATGAATCTCAATCAATTTCCAAACTAGGACTTGGAAGTCCACTAGAGTTTAACAAAAATGAAACGTACTCTTTTTCTGAATGGTTGAGTCTTACTAAAAAAACCCCCATTAATCGTTCGGATTCAACAAACACATCCAAAGAATTTAGTAAAGACGAAAAGTTTGCTCTTATAGATGCGTTTATTGCTAACAAACCCAAATTAAACCCTATTGATAAAAACTCTAAACTTATAAACAAGGCTGAAGATCAAATTATTGATGACGAAAATTTAATGACCGAAACATTAGCAAGAATATATGTCGAACAAAATAACTATGATAAAGCTATTCAATCGTACCAAATTTTAAGTTTGAAATATCCAGAAAAAAGTAGTTTATTTGCAATCCAAATTGAATCGATAAAGGTTTTAAAAAAAAATAATTTATAATGAGCACGTTTTCTATATTTCTAGTTCTAATTGTCGTAGTAGCATTTTTGCTTGTAGTTGTTATAATGGTTCAAAACCCTAAAGGCGGTGGTCTTTCCTCCTCTTTTGGTGGAGGCGGTAGCCAACAAGTTGGAGGAGTAAAAAAAACATCTGACTTTTTAGATAAAAGCACTTGGGCATTAGCCACTTTACTACTGGTGCTAATATTGTTATCAAATATTGCCATAGGAAATACTGACAATATTCAAGAGTCAAAAGCATTAGACTTAGAGTCCTCTTCGACAACTTCTCAACCAATAACGATCCCTACAAAGAGTCCTGTTCCTCAAACAGAAAACTTAGACCAATAGATATATATAACTTTTTTTAAATGCCAACTCCAAATGTTGGTATTTTTTGTTTATGAAATTTTGTCAGTTTAATCATCATGGCATAATTTTAGAACAAACTCATGTAAATATAAAAATATAATACTATGGCTTTAAAAATCAAACCTCTAGCTGACCGAGTTTTAATCGAACCTATGCAAGCAGAAACAAAAACTGCTTCTGGAATTATTATCCCTGATAATGCTAAAGAAAAACCCCAAAAAGGAAATGTAGCTGCTGTTGGGAAAGGTACCAAAGATGATCCAATTACAGTGAAAGTTGGTGACACCGTTCTCTATGGCAAGTACACTGGTACTGAACTAAAATTTGATGGTACTGACTATTTAATCATGCGAGAAAGTGATATTCTAGCAATAGTTTAATTTAAAAAATAAAAAAAATGGCAAAAGATATAAAATTTGATATAGACGCAAGAGACGGATTAAAACGTGGAGTTGACGCATTAGCTAATGCAGTCAAAGTAACCCTGGGACCTAAAGGCAGAAATGTTATTATTAGTAAAAGCTTTGGAGCTCCTCAAGTAACTAAAGATGGGGTTTCCGTTGCAAAAGAAGTTGAACTAGAAGATCCTCTAGAAAACATGGGCGCTCAAATGGTTAAAGAAGTAGCTTCCAAAACCAACGACTTGGCTGGAGACGGAACAACTACAGCTACTGTTTTAGCACAAGCAATTGTGAAAGAAGGATTAAAAAATGTAGCTGCGGGGGCTAATCCTATGGACCTAAAGCGTGGTATCGACAAAGCAGTAACTTCAATTACAACTGACTTAGAAAAACAAGCTAAGAAGGTCGGTAATTCATCTGAAAAGATAAAGCAAATTGCATCTGTTTCAGCAAATAACGACAATACAATAGGAGAACTTATATCTTCAGCTTTTGGAAAAGTCGGTAAAGAAGGCGTTATAACTGTAGAAGAAGCAAAAGGCACAGATACATATGTAGATGTTGTTGAAGGAATGCAGTTTGACAGAGGTTATTTGAGCCCGTACTTTGTAACTGACGCTGACAAAATGATTGCAGACTTAGAAAATCCATATATTTTATTATTTGATAAAAAAATATCAAATCTTCAAGAAATTCTTCCAATTTTAGAACCTGTATCACAATCTGGACGTCCTCTTTTAATTATAGCCGAAGACGTAGACGGCCAAGCACTTGCAACTTTAGTTGTAAATAAATTAAGAGGTGGTTTAAAGATCGCCGCTGTGAAAGCACCAGGCTTCGGAGATCGCCGTAAAGCTATGCTAGAAGACATCTCCATACTGACAGGTGGAGTTGTAATTTCTGAAGAACGAGGTTTTTCTCTTGAAAATGCAGACTTAACAATGTTAGGAACAGCAGAGACAGTTACAATTGATAAGGACAATACTACAATCGTAAATGGTTCTGGAAATGCAGATGACATTAAAGCAAGGGTTAATCAAATTAAGGCACAGATTGAAACGACTACAAGTGACTATGACAGAGAGAAACTTCAAGAACGTTTAGCAAAGTTAGCAGGCGGTGTCGCTGTTCTATATGTAGGAGCTGCTAGCGAAGTTGAAATGAAAGAAAAGAAAGACCGTGTTGATGATGCATTACATGCTACTAGAGCAGCGGTTGAAGAAGGGATCGTCGCTGGTGGTGGAGTAGCACTTGTTAGAGCACAAAAACTACTTGAAAAGCTAGCCTCTGAAAATAACGATGAAGCGACTGGGATTCAAATAGTTTCTAAAGCAATTGAAGCCCCATTACGTACCATTGTAGATAATGCAGGTGGTGAAGGAAGCGTTGTAATTAATAAGGTGCTTGAAGGTAAAGGCGATTTTGGTTATGATGCTAAAAGCGATAGCTATGTAGATATGCTTAAAGCTGGTATTATCGACCCAAAAAAGGTAACTCGAGTTGCTCTTGAAAATGCGGCTTCAGTTTCTGGAATGATTCTAACAACTGAGTGTGCTCTTATAGATATAAAAGAGGACACGCCACCAATGCCCCCAATGGGTGGTGGAATGCCAGGAATGATGTAATCTTTTTTACACACAACAAAAAAAAGCTCCTGAAGTCAGGAGTTTTTTTTATTTATAAAGTAATTTGATTAGTGCAAGATTAGACCGCTTTACTTGTGATCTTCGACAACAGCCTCATCTCGATATTTACAACAGGGGGCTAAAGATTCGTAAGCTTCCTTGCTAGCGATAAAAGATTTGGTGTCATGGCCAACATCAGTCACATTAGATGCTATCTGATTAAGACTTGTTTTATTTTCATCAAAAATAAGTTTTAACTCATGTGTATCCACATTCCATGAAGCAGACTTAACTCCTTTAGTTTTAAGACTTGCTTTTTCAATGCGCTTTTTGCACATCATACACACCCCATCTACTTCAATTGAAGCTTTCGCATTCTTATTTTGACCATACGATAGGGCTCCTGTAAATAGCATTGTAAGTGTTAAAAGTATTGTTTTCATAAATAATTATTTAGTTTAGTTTATAGCGTAAGCCTGTGTAATAAGTACTTCCAAATATAGGCCCATAAACAAAAGTAGTATCAAAATTTGAGCCAAAAGGATTTTCGGAGCTTAAAATTGGTGATTTTTGGGTAACGTTTGTAATGTTTTCAGCCCCTAAATAAATCTCAAAGACCTCAGAAAACACTTTAGTAACTTGAAGGTTTAGGGTCGAAATAGAAGGTGAATACTTGGACAACTGATAGGCTTGTGGGCTTATTTCTGTTGAAGAAAAACGTTGCTTACCTAGCCAATTAAAAGTTGCGTCAAACTTCCAAACCCCATCCCCTTTTTCCGAATAGGACTCATATGATAGATTCGCAAAATAGCGATGTTGAGACGTCAATGGCTTATTAAGTTTTCCAGATTCGTACTGGGTCTTTACATCATAAAACTTATAGGCTGTTTTAAAGTTCAGGTAGTTCATCAGATTCAAACTAAATTCCGCCTGAAAACTATTAGCATAGCTCTCCCCTTTTAAGTTATAAAAATTAACCTCATATGGATTTTCATAATCAACCACTACTTGATTCTCAAAATTGGTTGTATAATAGTCCAACGTAAAATCTGCTTTCCTTCCAAACAGATTAAAGCCTTGTAATAAGGAGACTCCATAGTTCCATGCAATTTCAGGATCTAAACCATAAATGGATCCTCCCGAACTTTGCACGTTGATTTGTCTTGAAGTTGCAAAAAACTTTTGGTTTTCTATAAAAATATTAGCTGCTCGTACACCACGACCAAAAGAAACTCTAAGAGCTGACTTTTTCCACGGAGTATAACGGGCATGAAGACGTGGAGTTAGAAATGTGCCTAACAAATTGTGATGATCTAATCGAATTCCAGCAGTTAAATTTACATTATCAAGATTATCAAAGCTATACTCAAAAAACCCACCCACAGAGCGTTCTTTTCTATCATAAATCAGTGAGTTTACCAACTCATTATATTGATCATAAGTCACGTTTAGGCCTGTTTTAATTTTATGCCTTGTATCGCTGATAATGGAGTTATAAACTAGATTAGAGTACATGCTTTTATGACGGATATCATATACATTGAGACCAAAATAAGAAGCTTGTTCGTGATCACTATAAGCGATTTGAAGGCCTAAGCTCTGGTAAGGTATGTCTGGATTTACATATCCAAATTTTCCAGAAACTTCAAAACGTCTTGTATTAATTTCACTGCCCCAAACCGTATTAGAAAGCCGATCAGTTTTAGGATCAAAACTAAGCTGTCCTGCTTGCTTTTCATCTTTGAGATAGCGTAAGTTTAGAAAACTAATTAACCCTTTTTGGAGATTTGTATACTGCCAACGATTCATAACATTTATCTGATTTATTAAAGGCATGTCAAGAAAGGAATCACTGTTTCTATCAAATTTTTGTGAACGATTATCTGCGTGTAAATATAAGCCACTACTCCATTTGTCTGAAATCTGTGTATTAAAGTGTGTATTGAGTTCCGTACGACCATTTAAGGACCCATAGGCGTTTACAAAAACTCGATTATCAGTTGATGGTTTAACTAGTTCAGCATTAATTTGTCCCGCTATACTTTCAAATCCGTTAACAACACTTCCAGCTCCTTTGGTTATTTGAATGCTTTCTACCCAAGTGCCAGGGATAAAACTCAAACCGTAGGCTTGAGAGGCTCCGCGAATCGAGGGTATGTTTTCAGTCGTGATTAAAATATATGGACTTGTTAAGCCCAACATTTTAATTTGTTTTGTTCCTGAAATTGCATCGGTAAAATTAACATCGATGGATGGATTTGTTTCAAAACTTTCAGAAAGATTACAGCAGGCTGCTTTCAAAAGCTCCGTGCTACTTATTGTTGTAATGTTTTGAGAAGACAGGTAAGAGGTCGCTGTAGATTTCTTACGCGTTGAGATAGTAACCTCGCCTAAATCATCGGATGTTTCAAGGACATGGAAAATACTTTTAGGCGTTTCAATCAAAAGCGTGTCAGTTCTAAACCCAATGTAGCTAATTATCAATTTCTTGTAAGCGATATCATATGGCAACTTAAAAGACCCATCATCAGAAGTCATAGCTCCAACATTAGTGTTTAGCCAAAACACATTAGCACCAGGCAGTGGTACACGAATGTTTTTGGAATTCTGTTCCATCACAAAACCTTTGATTTCGTTTTGTGAAAAAAGAAAAAACGGAAACAATATTATAAGATATAAAATATATTTCATTGTTGTTTAATTTTAAATTATCTCCAAAGAGAATATTAATAGTACGCAGTAGCGCATTTAAAATTGCAATTAAAACAACGAATCAAATAAGGAACGACTGATACTCTATTTGTCGCTCGAAAATTATGGAGGGTGGATTGTAATGTGTATAGATATCAGACTGAGTAGTCTGTATATTATTAAAATTCAAAAGGCTTTCTAATCTGAGAAAATATTCAAATAAAGTTTGACGAGGAAGCTCTGACGAAGAGGAGAAAAGTTCAACTTTATTCAAGCCATCAACTGAAATTACCTTACCAGTACAACAGTCCTTTTCTAAACGTTCATAAGTGCTATCTAGTAAGTGAGTACAGCAAGGCTTGGTCTTGGAAACAGCAACAGAATCCAACAAATTAAAGCTACATTGACGAGTTTCGACACTAAATGTAAAAGCCGAAAGAAGCACTAAAAGAGCCAAGGATATTGAAAAAAGCTTATGTGCACTACTTGTATTCATAATACAAATGTAATAAATTACAGAAACTAAGAATAAATTTACATCAAAATTAACAAAAGAAATCAGGGTATTTAGAAACACTAAATGGTATTAATAGTATTTTTGTTTAAAAACATACATTTATGAATTTTAACGAATTAAAGTCTAAAATATCTGACCTGGTATCAAATTCCAGTTCACTTGACAAAACTTTAAAGGATGTATGTGAATTATTAAAATACTCCGTACCCTATTATGATTGGGTTGGGTTTTATTTTAAAAATGGCGAAAAAGAAGAACTTAAAATTGGTCCCTATGCTGGATTAGCCACCGATCATACAATAATTCCTTTTGGTAAAGGAATTTGCGGGCAAGTTGCGGTTAGCAGTGAAAATCTTGTAGTACCAGACGTAAATGCTGAAGACAATTATATTGCATGCAGTTTAAACGTGAAGTCTGAGATTGTAATTCCTTTATTTGTTAATAATATAAATATTGGACAAATTGATATTGATTCAAATACAGCAGATCCATTTACTCCAGAGGACGAACGATTCTTGGAATTTGTATGCGAATCGGTTGCCTCTATTATGTAGTTGTTAATAACTCCAACAATTAGTTAAAAAAAACTTCCACTTTGAAAGATTTGACTAAGACTTTCTGTTACTTAATTGACTATTTTTGAAGAATAAATTTAGATTTTAAAATGAGCCAAAACAAAAAAATCAAATCTGCCTTAATTTCCGTGTTTAATAAAGAAGGTCTGGAGCCTATTGTAAAAAAACTTAACCAACAAGGAGTGACAATATATTCTACTGGAGGCACACAAAAATTTATTAATGATTTAGGAATAAGTGTTGTTCCCGCTGAAGAAATTACTGAATATCCATCTATTCTAGGGGGACGTGTCAAAACATTACACCCTAAAATATTTGGTGGAATTTTAAACCGAGAAGACAATGCTAAAGATGTTGAAGAAATGAATACTTTTTCAATCCCTCAAATTGATGCGGTTATTGTCGATCTATACCCATTTCAAAAAACAGTTGATTCAGGAGCAAGCAATGAGGAAATTATTGAAAAAATAGATATAGGTGGAATATCATTGATCAGGGCTGCCGCTAAAAACTACAAAGACGTTATCTGTGTATCTTCTGTTGAAGATTATGCTGAATTTTTAAGATTAATTAGTAGTGACAAAGGAAATATTTCTATTGAAGACCGCAAACAATTTGCAACTAAATCATTTAACGTCTCCTCACACTACGACAGTGCAATTTTCAACTATTTTAATAAAGAAAAAGAAGAAGTTGCCCTAAAGATCAGTGAAACCCAAGGAAAAGCACTTCGATATGGTGAAAACCCACATCAAAAAGGCTATTTCTTTGGTGACTTTAAGGCTATGTTCACAAAATTTCACGGCAAAGAATTAAGCTATAACAACCTTTTAGATGTGGATGCTGCTGTAAACCTAATGAACGAATTTCATGGAGAAGAACCAACGTTTGCAATATTGAAACACAATAATGCTTGTGGAGTGGCACAAAGAGCCACACTTCGAGAAGCATATGTAGATGCGTTGGCAGCAGACCCAGTTTCTGCTTTTGGAGGCGTTTTAATTTCAAATTGTGAAATTGACTTAGCTACAGCGCATGAAATTAATACTTTATTTTGCGAAGTGGTCATTGCTCCCTCTTTTAGTGCAGAAGCGGAAACCATTTTAAAAGGAAAGAAAAATAGAATTCTATTAATCCAGAATTCCATTAAACTTCCCAAAACAAACATAAGGACTTGTTTGAATGGAATATTAGTTCAAGAAAAAGATACTATTACTGATGATGAATCAATCATTGAAAACGCTACTAACTCAACTCCAATAGCCCAGGAAATTGAAGATTTATTGTTTGCTTCCAAAATTTGTAAACACACGAAATCAAATACAATTGTACTGGCAAAAAACAAGCAGTTGTATGCTAGCGGAACTGGACAAACCAGCAGAGTAGATGCCTTAAACCAAGCGATTCATAAAGCAATTTCTTTTAATTTCAACCTTAATGGATCAGTGATGGCAAGTGATGCGTTTTTTCCATTTCCAGATTGTGTGGAAATAGCAAAAAATGCAGGTGTCACTGCTGTTATTCAGCCAGGAGGCTCTATTAAAGACCAGTTAAGCATTGATTATTGCAACAATAACAATGTAGCGATGGTTTTCACAAAAACACGACATTTTAAGCACTAATTTATTTCAGAGAAACCATTACTGAAATAACCCATATTTTTATTACATTTACAAATTAAATATTACTTTAACTTTTAAGTAAATTTTAAGCATATGGGATTTTTTGACTTCTTGACTGAAGAGATAGCAATAGACTTAGGAACAGCTAATACATTAATAATTCATAATGATAAAGTTGTAATCGATAGCCCTTCAATTGTTGCGAGAGACTGGTCATCTGGCAAGATCATTGCTGTTGGTAAAGAAGCTAACTTGATGCAAGGAAAAACACATCAAAATATAAAAACAATTCGCCCGCTCAAGGACGGTGTGATTGCCGATTTTGATGCTTCTGAACAAATGATCAGCCTATTCATTAAAAGTATTCCTGCACTAAAAAATAAACTATTTGCGCCTTCACTAAGGATGGTAATATGTATTCCCTCCGGAATTACAGAGGTTGAAATGCGAGCTGTTAAAGAGTCTGCTGAGCGTGTGAACGGTAAAGAAGTGTATTTAATCCATGAACCAATGGCAGCTGCGATAGGAATTGGTGTTGACATTATGCAGCCTAAGGGAAATATGATTGTTGACATTGGAGGGGGTACAACTGAAATTGCGGTAATAGCTCTTGGGGGGATAGTCTGCGACAAATCGGTCAAGGTAGCTGGGGACGTTTTCACCAATGATATTATTTATTACATGCGTACACAACATAATTTATATGTTGGAGATAGAACTGCTGAAAAAATAAAAATTCAAATAGGAGCAGCTATCGAGGACTTAGATGTTCCACCTGATGAAATGAATGTTCAAGGAAGAGATTTACTAACTGGAAAACCAAAACAGGTACAGATAACACACCGAGAAATTGCAAAGGCTCTTGACAAATCTATTCTTAGAATTGAAGATTCTGTTATGGAAACTCTTTCTCAAACACCTCCAGAGCTAGCTGCTGACATTTATAATACTGGTATATATCTTGCTGGTGGCGGATCCATGTTAAGAGGTCTTGACAAACGTTTATCTCAAAAAACAGATCTCCCTGTTTATATTGCAGAAGATCCTCTTAGAGCAGTTGTCAGAGGCACTGGAATTGTTTTAAAAAACCTCACTAAATATCGAAGCGTATTGATAAAATAGTCTGTAAGTAATGCAACAACTTTTTAATTTCTTCATTAAAAATAAAACATTAGTGTTGTTTTTGGTGTTGTTCACGATCGCTATCTCACTTACAATTAAATCACATGAGTTTCACAGAGCTAAACTGTTTAATTCTTCAAATTACATCATAGGGGGGGTTTACGGAATTTCACATAGTGTAAGCCAATATTTTCATTTACTAAAGGAAAACAAACTACTGTTAGAAGAGAATAGCAAACTAAAAACACAGCTTTTTAATCATGCTAAACATAGCACTTCTGAGCCTTCATTAAATCAACCCTACAGCTTAAATTCAGCACTAGTTTACAATAATAGCTATTCCCTAACAAATAATTACATCACTCTGAACAAGGGGTCAGAAGACGGAATTAAAGAAGACTATGGGGTTATTACTTCAAAAGGAATTGTTGGAGTTATTGATAGAACAACTTCCAAATATAGTAGAGTCTTATCAATCCTCAATAGTAAAAGCAAAATTAATGTGAAATTAAATAAAACTAATCATTTTGGGACTTTGTCGTGGGATAGTAAATCTTCCGGCATAGTACAATTAAATGACATTCAAGATCTAGTCAAATTTACTATTGGAGACAGCATCACAACTAGTGGTTTTTCTTCAATATTCCCTGCAAATATCCCTGTTGGCACAATAAATTCCTACAGACTTAACGACACCAAAGACTTATATATTATTGATGTGAAGCTATTTAATGACATGACCAATCTAGAGCATGTTTATGTAGTTAAAAATACTGATTTTAAGGAATTAGAGAACTTAAACCAATCTGATGAATAATATTGTATTTGTAAACATAATGCGATTTTTTGGGTTACTTTCACTACAAGTTTTAATATGTAGCAATATTAACTTTATGGGGTATATTAATCCAAATATTTATTTATTGTTTATATTGATATATCCAGCATTAAATAACCGATTACTTTTTATTTTTAGTTCTTTCCTGCTTGGTGTTATTATTGATGCTTTCTTAGATTCTGGTGGTACACATGCGGCTGCCAGTGTACTCATTGCCTATATTCGCCCTCTTTTTTTAAAATTCTCTTTTGGCGCTGCCTACGATTATCAATCATTAAAATTTAGTAATAGTAACTTTACTCAGCGTTACATTTACTTTTTATCTCTAATACTAATTCATCACCTTGTATTGTTTTCCCTTGTTGTGTTTAATCAAGATAAAATGCTTTTAATAATTAAACAAACTTTCTATTCAAGCGTCTTTACATTTTTATTGTGCTTACTTATTTACTCACTATTTAGCAGCAAAAAGGTATGAGGAAAATACTACTTTACAGTCTTGTTTCTCTAACCGGAGTATGCTTTATTGGACGTTTATTTTACTTACAAATTTATCAGTCTACAGCTTACGATCTAAATAACGATAGTGCTATACGCAAGGTATTTCACTACCCTAAACGCGGCTATATTTATGACAGAAATGATAACCTTTTAGTCGCAAACCAGCCCAGCTATGACGTTATGGTAATTCCTAGGGAAGTAAAACCTTTGGACACCGTTATGTTTTGTAAATTGTTAAAGATTGATAAGCTTACTTTTTTAAAATTTTATAATCGCGCTGAAAGATATTCCCCAAGGCTTCCTTCCCCATTTTTACGCCACCTATCTAAAGTTGATTATGCATTTCTTTCTGAAAAGTTAAGGAAATTCAAAGGGTTTTATATTCAAAAAAGATCTGTAAGAGAATATCATACTTCTATTGGAGCGAATGTATTGGGCTACATTGCAGAAGCTAATACAAAAGACATCATAAAGGACAACTATTACAAACTTGGAGATTTGATTGGAAAACAAGGTGTTGAAATTTCATATGAGAAAACTTTGCGCGGGATTAAAGGGATTAAATATATCCAAAAAGATATTTACAACAGAGATATTGGATCATACAAAGGAGGTACATTTGATACCCTGCCTATAGCTGGAAAAGACATTAAGATAACAATCGACTCTAAACTTCAAGCATATGGTGAGTTGTTGATGCAAAATAAAATTGGTGCTATTGTTGCTATAGAGCCAAGCAGCGGGGAGATATTGAGTCTTGTCTCTGCTCCTTCCTACAATCCAAGCCTACTAGTGGGGCGAGAGCGATCAAAAAATTATACAAAACTTTATCTAGATTCTATACACCGCCCATTAATTGACAAAGGACTAGTTAGGATGCACGAGCCTGGCTCTCCTTTTAAGTTACTAGTAGCTCTAACAGCTTTGCAAGAAAATGTCATCTCAACAAATACTGGTATAAATTGCAATGGAAAATATGTATATGGTAGAAACAAACGAATAATGCAATGTCACTGTGGCAGCGGATATAGGGACTTGAAATCTGCTATAAGCTTTTCATGTAATTCTTACTTTGCTATGGCCTTTAGAAACAACATTAACAAATATGATAACTCCTCTACTTCAATGGACAAATGGAGTGATCATATTAAAAGTTTTGGCTTAGGAGCTTTTTTAGGAAACGACTTATCAGTTGGTAAAAAAGGAAACATTCCTGATGGAAATTACTATGATAATTGGTATCCAGATTTTAAATGGGGTGCCACAACAATTATTTCAAATTCTATTGGCCAAGGAGAAGTTTTAGTAACACCAATTCAGTTAGCTAACATGACTGCGGCCATTGCTAACAAAGGATTTTATTTTACTCCCCATATTATCAAATCAATTGATAATAATGAAATTAACCCTGATTTTAAGAGCATAAAAAAAACAACAATAGATGCTCAACACTATGACGTAATTATTGAAGGAATGCATGACGTATTTAATGAGGGTACTGCTAATTTTTTAAAGGTTCCTGGTATTGAAATTTGTGGAAAAACTGGTACCGCAGAAAACTTTACCAAAGTGGATGGGATAAGAAAACAACTAACAGACCATTCGATATTTATTGCATTTGCTCCTAAACAAAACCCTAAAATTGCAATTGCAGTTTTAGTTGAAAATGGGCACTATGGAGCGCGATGGGCAGGAAGAGTTGCAAGTTTAATGATTGAAAAACATATTAAAGGAGAGGTTTCTTTAAAAAATATGGAAAGATTAGTTTTAGATAAAAGTTTAGAAGAAGAATACCTTAAGCCTTACAGCGGAAAATCTTTTAAAATTAATGGACAATGATTTTAAAACGCTCTAGCAGTTTTCAATTAGACTGGATCGCAGTAATTATTTTTACAGCACTAGTTATCTTTGGGTATTTTAATATCTTATCTGCCTCAAATACTGGAGAGTTTACATCATACGTTGACACTTCTAAGCCATACGGAAAACAACTATTATTCATAATAGGATCGCTTATTTTGATAGCTATTATATTATCTGTTGAAGCAAAAATTTATGAACGATTTGCGAGTATCTTATATATTGGATCTGTACTATCATTGATTGGATTATTTGTAGCCGGAAAACAAATAAATGGCGCGACTTCATGGTATGACTTTGGAGGATTAACTTTACAACCTAGCGAATTTGCTAAATTCGCAACAGCACTTGCACTTGCTAAATTTATCAGTGACTTACAAACTAATATTAAAAACCCTTTGGATCAGTTTAGAGCAGGTATTTTAGTTGCTATACCTGCTGTTCTTATTTTATTTCAGAATGATGCTGGAAGCACTCTAATATTTGGAAGTTTGTTCTTTGTTTTTTACAGGGAAGGGATATCCCAATACTACCTATTCTTCACGATATTTTTAACTCTTTTGGGAATTTCAACTTTAAAATTTTCTGCACTTATTACTAATGTTGCTATCGCTTCTCTACTTATTTTTTATCAGTTATTTTTTAAGAGAAGAAAAAAAAGAAAGTTTAAAGTAATAGTTATCGCTTTTATTTGCAGTACCATCTTGAGTTTTGGTATTCAGTGGGCCTACACTGAAATACTTCAAAAGCATCAGCAAGAGCGAATTGGTCTATGGCTTAGATTAGAAAAAGATCCAATAAAAATAGAGTCAATGAAGCGCAACATTTCTTATAATCTTAATCAATCTGAGAAAGCTATTCGGTCAGGAGGTGCTTTTGGAAAAGGTTTTATGGAAGGTACAAGAACAAAAGGCAAGTTTGTTCCTGAACAGCATACAGACTACATATTTAGTACCGTGGGTGAAGAATGGGGGTTTTTTGGAAGTAGCATTTTAGTGATTTTATTCGTGTCACTAATTTTACGTATTATTTTTCTTGCAGAACAACATAATTCACAATTTAGCCGTATTTATGGATATGGTGTTGCAAGTATATTATTTGCACACTTTTTAATTAATGTTGGCATGGTTATGGGCTTAATCCCAACTATCGGAATACCCCTCCCGTTCTTAAGTTACGGAGGGTCTGGCCTTTGGGCATTTACAATACTGGTGTTTATTTTTTTAAAACTGGATGCAAACCGTCTAAAGGTATGGTAAATTACTTTTTAATTAAATCAAGTTTGTCTGCAAAGTAATCACAAAAATCTTTCATTGTAGCTGCCATTTTTTCATCCTGAGTTGCTCGCAAATAAGTATCACTCATAGTAACTAATGTTTGATGAAAAAAAAGTTTCATTTCATCAACTGGCATATCTTTTGTCCATAGATCAATTCTGAGGGATTCCTGCTTTTTTTGATCCCACACAGATAGCATTACAGCTTTAGCTTCTTTGTTAGAAACTCCTCCATCCTCTGCAGTCCAATGCAGAGTTTCTGGAATTCTGTTATCATCTAATCCCACTGTAATTTTTATTTTCGAGGTGTGATTAATCGCCATTATTTTTTCGGTTTAAATTTTGCATTATTAAAAATATCTTGAGGATCCATTAGAAGCATATCTAGATAAGTAGTTGAATTATTTTCCATGTAAGATTTTATAATTTGCCAACCAATGTATTGACCTATCCTACCGGGTGATTCTCTGTCTAGCTCTAGATTAAATTGGGAAAACGGAGCCGATAATATAAACCTATCTAATAATTTTCGATCCGTGAGGTAAAGTAATTCATTTTCAATAAAATACTGCCACACATAAAATTCATTACTTTCAGACCATTTATATTGTGATTCAGAATACCCTATTTTTTCAGAATTTGTCTTAAAAGGGATCCATAAATCTTTCAAATATAATTGCTTTCCAAAATATATCATTTGATCTAAAAAGGTCGTCTTCTTTGGTTGATGTATAAACTGCTCAGCGTAAGAAGATGCTAAATCTGGTACAATTTGTGTTGGATTCAAGTTTTGCTTTTTATATTCATAAAAACTTGTGTAAAACTCATGGTCCTTTCCAAGATAAGTATCTAATGCAATAAGAACAATTGTATCTGTTACTATTACTTTATTTCGGTAATCGACATCTGAAAGAACTGTAATAACTCGAGGAATTGAAATCGACTTGTTGTAATACTTAAGATGTTGATAAAATAAATTAATTTCAGATTCTGTTTGCCTAAAATCATTAAATACGCTATCGACGGCATTGTTTAATAAACTTTGTATTGGATCTTTCATTCGATTGATCCAAGTTGAGTCAGAGAATCTACTTGAAAATAAAAAAGGATATTTCTGTTTTAAGCTAGGAAGCTCAGTTGGATTTGAAGAAGCAAAGAGTTTATCAAAACGTTCAATATTCAGGCCCACATCAATAGCTAATATTTGTTTGTCAGTTTTTGACGAATTATCACAAGATAAACTAAAAAGTACAAGTATAAAAAATACCGTCTTTAAAGTATATTTAATCAGAAATGGGGAATATTTTATTTTCAAAATACTATTTAACCGAATTCGAATCACAAAAGTAATTAATCTATTTTTTTAATCCTGAATTCTAATAAAAAATTAATAACTGATTATTAAAAAAGCTCAGCGGGTTATGAAAATAGGAATCCACTTTTTAACTATTAAAAAGTACACTTATCTTTTTAAAGAGAAGTGCGCTCTTAGCACTTGTGGGTTTCCTGTAGTTGGATCCGTATAGTCTAGCGTAAACCAGTAGTCACTGGAAGGTAGTTGT
>Ga0233438_10001003_pt1 | contig 33058 bp, 39 predicted proteins | sample SI_123_September_FD_182720 | JGI IMG/M metagenome (GOLD analysis project Ga0233438, IMG submission 182720) | Seawater microbial communities from Saanich Inlet, British Columbia, Canada - SI_123_September2016_10_MG | ecosystem: Environmental > Aquatic > Marine > Inlet | place: Canada: British...
TTGCGGCTAAGAATCCAAAGAACACACTCCATATTGTAAACAGTACTAACATAAAGTAAGTCTGTAAACTTGGATCTTTAATTACACTTAACGGATTGTATCTCACATCCATTACACGTCTCCAGCAATTTACAAGAGCCATTACAGTTCTTCTGAATAGACTTGGCTTTTTCATCATTGGTTCTATTTTCATTTCATTCTCCTTCTAATCTAACTCTAATATATTCTTTAATAACGTGCAAACCGTATGCTAACCAAGTTACTACGATTAGGCTAAAGAATAACAACTTTATTTCTACCACTTAATACCTATTGTAACACCTAAAATATTATTGTCAATCGGATCTTCCGTATAGGTATTTGTTATGCCTAAAACTAAACCATTATCAAAGTTGTAATTCAATGACGTCTCATTCCTAACATAGTCTTCTGCTTCGTCACCGAACTCAACCAAATACTTGTTGGTAAAGTTCACTTTGTCAGACAGTTTATAGAAAAACCATAAACTGTTTCTATAAATTATTTCATCTACTAAGTCACTAGTTAAGTAACCTATTGAAAACTCATTACTTGCTTTAAATTTTTCAGTTCTCAATAACTTGTAACCATAACCAAGTGCCATACTGATTCTTTGTTCATCTGTTCTAAACTTGTCTATATCATATGTAGATGTGCTGACTACATAATGCTTAGGAGCAAAGGCATAAATTAATTTATGATTGAGGTATAACTCATTAGTACTTTCAACATCACTTTGTGTTTGATACATATAGTCTACTTCTAATGCTCTTTGCCAGTTGCCTTTTTCTGTTGAACTGTCATACGCAATTTTAAATGTTGCATCATCACTGTTTACAAAAGTGCCTCCAATTTTAGCACTACCACTTGCATAAAGGTTAACAGACAGTACTAATAATCCAACTGTTATTAACAAAAATAAAACTACTCTTTTGATGTTGCTCATATTATTCCAAGTGTTCCTTTTCTATTGGTTCTAAATCTTCTGCTGTTTCTAGCACAAATTCCTCTTCTTCTGCCGCCCATTCTAGCCTACTTTCTAATATACCAAATGCTTCATTTAATTCTATTCCATCTGGGTCCATTATCCAATAATCATCACTCTTATCTGAGATTGTAATACTTTCATCTAATGTGCCTGCAAAATCCATTGATGGTTCATAATACATCAAGTCTGCACTAAAGTCTGGATTGTTATCTAGGAATGTTCTAATTGCTTCTGTAGGTGGACTCCAAGCACTCTGAAAGTTACCAGTTAAATGTGCGTGGTCTGGACCATCAGGATCAAATTCAAAATATTGTACTTCTTCTTCGCTAATTTCCCACTTAGTACCCCAAGTGTTTACTGCTACATTGTAGTCCCATTCTCCAATAGGACAAAGTGTTTCTAGCATACCTACATCTGAAAAACTTTTTTGTAACTTTTTAAGTTCCTCTGCAGGACCTTCAATGTGTATGTGATTATCGCACCAATTAGGCATATTTTTCTCCTATCATATTTTCCAAATTACCTGCTTCACTTTCTGCTTGGTCAATATCTTGAAAGTTCCACTCAGCAAGTCCACAGTCGTTACAATCATACCCTACTTCAGTTTCAGTTGGCCCACTACTTTTACAGTCGTGCCACCAAAATTGTAACTTATCATTTATTATACCAGAATTCTTGGCAGAAGTCAAGTCCTTATTTAACAACTTTGTCTCCTACATATTCAGAAAAGTCTGTATATGTTTCTCTACTTCTTAAATCGTGTAAACTATGACACCAAACACCACTGTTACTTCCTTTAAAATGTTTGTCATCTAGTTTAACAGTTGCGTTATAGTTGTGTTGGTTTATATGCGGTATAGGTACACTAATCATACTAATAAACTTACTATGCTCATTCCAACTTGTTTGTAACATTTCCTCTGCATACTTTACATTAAAATCCAATGTTACCCAATAACCGTATGCCAATAAGTCCAAAATAGTCTTATTCCATTCTAACCAATCATCTCGTTCTTTAGGTTCAAAACAATAACCACAACCCAAGTAAACGTGATTGACGTTATACTTTTTAGCACGTTTGTCAATATCTTTTGCAGTTTGGCACCCAACAACAAATAAAGTATCAACACCCTTTAATGGAGTATTTTCAACTTCTACGCCTGTGAAGTATGTTGGGTTTTCGCCAAAGTCTTTTCTACCATCTATTGTTGCCATTTTATATAACCTCGTGAATATGTTTTCTTTCTGTCATTTGCATCTGTAAATGCTAATTCTAATTCTGTATCTCTGTCGTATTCTGTTGTCCAAAGTGTGTTAGTGTTAATTATTCCATCTCTAACAAGTTCAACACCTAACACCATTGCGTCTATAAAGTTTGCATCTCTAGGACTAGGAAATAATATTTTTTGATTTTCCCATAACATTTTGCTAGTATCAACACTTAATTTATCTGTTTTTTCTGCACATATTAAATGTATACCATTTGGTTTTAACATTGTATATTCGTTAATGTATTTAGGTTCTGAACTAATATCAAATACTGCATCAAATATAAAATTACCATTATCTAAATCTGACTGTTTAAGAAATGTACACTTTGTTTTATTCCAAAACTTTTTATTACTGCTACCTATTACGTAGACGTGTGGCTTACTAGGGAGTGCATACTCTAATGTTTTGTAAACTACCTGTGCTAAAAAGCCAGTACCTATAATTAAATATTTCTTTCTTTTGAAAAATGTTTTAGGTTGTCCCATAAACATTCTCAAATAATTATCTACTATATTAATACCACAAGCAACTGGCTCTATGATATATTTAGGATCTGCTTCAGGTACTTTAACATAAGTACCATATTTTGCAATATACTCATCTGCAAAACCAGGCTCTCCTCTGGTAGCAACATAATCACCTACTTTAAAAGGTAGTTCAGGATTCGCAACTTCTGTAATAACACCTAAGCATTCGTGTCCTTGTATTTCTTTTGGTAGTGTAGTAAATGTACCATTATACATAGCAACATCACTTCTACAAACTCCTGTGTAAATACTTTTAACTTTAACATCGTCGCCTGTTAATTCTGGTAAATCGTATGTAGTGTGATTAATATCTTGGTTACCAGTAGTATAAAATAATCTATTAGTCATTCTCTTTATATTCCTCTAACTGTTTGTGTATCCATACATCAATTTGTTGATGCCACTCATATGGATCGTTTGGTGCTTCTTGTAGCATTGTGCCGTATGCTTCATTTGGACATAATCCAAAGGGCCATCTAAGACTAGAACCATCTGCAAAATTAAGATTAATAGATTGGTCATCTATGCCTTCTTTCCAACTTGCTTGTATAGTAATAGGTATGTTGTTTAAACTATAAATGTCTACAGCCTTGTCGCAGACGTCGTATACGCCATCTTCTTTGTATACGCCATATGCAGTACCACTTATATTTTCTAAGTTCCATTTTTGTACCTTCCAACTTGAAAAACGTTCAAACTGATTAGGCTCTTCATCAAATAAATGTAACATAAAACAGTAAAGATGTGGAAATAAATCGTGTGCAACTCCTCCCCAAGCAAACTTACTGTTTGTACTCCAGTTACCTGGATTAGGTATTCTGTCTTTGTTTAACCAATTTATAGTAACATCTGTGACATCATACTGCCCTGAAAACTCATCTAGTATTCCATAAGTGTCTCTATACAAATTATTCTTTACTAACATTATTTTGCTGTTAGGAAATCTATCTATAGCATCTTGCCAGTCTTGGGCACTAGGCAAACCAGGCTTCTCTACAAAAATATTTGTAACACCTGCTTCGCCTAATTGATTTAATAATTCTAAATGGGTGTAATTAGGAGTGCAAATTACTGCCAATTCAAAATCATTATTTGAAATTGCATCATCTAAGTCCTCATAATCAGGATTAGTAAGAACATTGTGCTTGTCAACAGTTACAACATCATACCCAACCTTTTTCAGTTGTGGTAAGTATACGTTATAACCTATGCCGCCAAGTCCTACTAATACTGCTTTAGGCATTTTTAAACTCTGCCTCCAGGTTTGCTAACACTTCATCATTTTCATCAAATGAATTATCATCTGCTTCTGTAACTTCTTCCTCAAATAAACTTTGGAATAATTTGTTATTGCCATCTTTATGAGGATTATTGTTTAGTGCTTCTAAGAATAATGTTGCTTCGTCGAGTAGTCCGTGTGGATCTTCACTAGCAAAAAGTTCTTGTACAAAAGTATTAAAGTATAGAATGTTTCTAGGAACCCATTGACTAAACTCTTTACTTTTATCACTTCTTTTAACTCTTTCCCAATTTCTCCAATCTGGTTGATACTCTTGTGTTTCTATTACTGCTAATTGATTTGCTCGTTGTACTGCTCTAATGTGCATATAAACATTGTGTATCATTAAAATACCATATGTAAAACTATCCCAACTTGTTTTACCTTCTTTACCAATTTTGTTTAACATACCTGGCTTATACCAGTTTACATCTTTTACTTTTGTTCTAAGACCAACTGGACTTTCAAACGGAAACGGTAAGTCTCCAATGTTTTCATTGTTAAGTTTGTTGTCAAAACACTTGTCCATTAAGTAACTTTGCCTGTCTGCACTTAAAATAGTTTGCGAGTAAACTAAACCGTTTGCACTACTGATAAATGGACTTGCACTATCAAAACTAATTGTAATATTAGGATTAATTTTTCTAAGTTCTCTTTGAATTATAGTAAACATTACTGCCCAATCTAACTTACTTGTACCAAGATAATGTATCCAATCTTTACCTTCAATATTGCCATCATCTCTCATTACAATAAGACGTTTAAGACACATCTTCATATCTCTCATATGATTACCACCCATTGCCCATCCTTCAAATGGATAGTCTTTTACTGCGTCATACCATATACTAGCATCTTCCCAATGTGTGCCTTGCAGTACATTTAAGAATTTTGTTTTGCCTTGTCTGTGTTGTACAAAGAAATCATTGTTATGTAATGTACATTTTAAACATTCATCAAAGTCTTTGAGTCCTGTGCGTTCCCTTAGTTCAGGCTTACTTGCCCAACTAGGTACATCAAGTGTCATACTCCAGTCTGCTGTATGCTCTAACCAGTTTAGAATTTTATGTCTTGTTTTGTCAGCATCTCCTTTGTATCCAGGATCGCCTGGTTTCTCAAAAAAGTTCTCCCAGTCAAATTTAATAACACCTTTACCAATTTGGAAACCGCCTGAGTCTCCTAGTATCATAGTGTTATCTCTATCACGGTCCTGAATAATGTATTCTAACTTCTTGCTTTTCTCCATATCGAGATAGGCGTGTCCTGCCGAATACAATCCCATATTATATTTGAAATAACCTTTGTCTGCGTCTAAAAAGTTTAGACCTTCAAAGCCGTGTTCGAAGCCTTCTGGAATCCTGCCATCAGGGATATAGCCTTCTATGTGTTTACATCTGCCTAGTAGTTCTGTGTAGAACCCACTAATAGCAGGCAAATAGACTGCAAAATCACCTCTATGTTTGGATAAATCCATTTTAACTCCTTGCTGGTAAGATGTATGTATATGCTCCTATACCACTATCGATATCGATTTGCATTGCTCCTGCTTCACTGAAACTTACTACACAATTACTGCTATCACTTAATCTAAGTATAGTAATAACTTTAGATAGTTCCCAACTCCAAGTGCCTTTGAGGTCACCTTCGACATTGTCGTTTACTGGGATCTTAGAACTGTCACCATTTGGTTGTCCTATAATAAAGTGTAGTAAACCATCTTCTACTTTAGGTGTAAAACTGTTTTCATACACACCTAAAATGTTGTTAAAGAAGCCTAAATCTTTTAAGTTCTTTTGACTAGGTACGAAACTGACGTCCCAATCAACATCTCTCATTTTAACGTCTTTTAACTGCTGGTTAACTACATCTGCTAACATAAAGCGGTACTTTGCATTATGCCCTTCTGCACTTTTAAACTCGACTTCAACTGGAATATCTTCTCCATTTCTTTCTTGTTTATTAATACTAACAGTTGCATCGTCACTATCAAAGCCTGGAAACTTTAGTAGTCCATCAATAACTGTCATTCTACTTAATCCTATTGTTGCGTCAATAAAGTCGCTAATTGGATTATGTAACTTACCCTGTATGATGACGGTTTTATCTTGGTCCATAGCAGAAATTGTTGTTTCTGTGTCTGTTCCAGATACCTTCACCATTTCAACAAATCCTAATGCGTGGGTATGCTTTAGGATGTCTTTAAAAATATCTTTTATCATTAGTTCACTCCTGTAATTTAGATATTATACATTTATTATTTAGAAAAGTCAATGTCTTTTCCCCCATAATTTTAGTCTGAGAATGAGAATAAATCGTGAAACGTATTACTAGTCTGCATTTGACTAAAGTCCCACTTCAACACATTCAATAAATTGTGTACCTTTTTGTCGACTACTTTCTTTTCCATTTCATCTTCGTCGAAAGGTAACTTCTTAAACCAATCAGGTAATTGCAATTCATCTGTTGGATATGCAATACTGCTGAATCCCATATTGTTTGATTTTAACTGACATACAACAACTTTCATACCGTCAGTAATTTTCATACTGTAATTGTCTGAATTAGCCAGTAGCATATTATTCCAGTTGATACTTGCTCTAACGTGTCCTGGAATAGTTGCTTTCTTTTTCTTTTTACCATCTTCTTTTAGTGCTTCTAACCTAAACAAAGACTGGCTATTTCCTGGCGTTTGTACTGTTTTATTGTATACTTCTGTATATGTAGTTAAGTTATTAACACGTTTAGGCATACCCTTACTCCAAGGATCCATACCTTTAAATCCTTCTTTGAATATTCTAATGTGTCCCATTATGGTTTTCTCATCTCCACCATCTAGAGTTTTAGCAAGTATATCTTCTAAGAAGTCTTGTACAAACTCTGGAGTATCTGACCTTTTAATATCGAGACCCATAATCTTAAGTTTTCCACCTTCTGGTTTCCATCCTTCTAAGTCTAATACATTAATAGCATATCTTTTTTTAGTAATAAACAATCCTGCTCTACCAACTACTTCTCTACCTGCTTTAATAACTTCGCCTTGATGTAAAGGCACGTTAAAGTCATTCTTCATAAAGTTAGGAAAACTTTTACTAACTGTATCTGATACAGAATCATACAACTCTGTTGCCATTTCTAAATCCATTTGTGTGCCTTCGGGCAATGCTGGTGCGGCTGAGAAATACACAGAGTCAGTATCACCATATATAATTGTTTTGCCTTGATGATTATACTCGCCTGTAAGCAGTCTATTTGTTTCTGCACCCATATGACGTGTAATACGTCTACCTGTAAGTGTAGTACTCTGACCTATTCTCATATCAAAGAATCTACAACCTGCATTTAGAATCGCTCCATATAAACTGTTCAAGTTAATCTTTTTGACTAACTGACGTTTATCATAGAATGCAATTTGTTCTGGATCTGTTTGTTCTTTTTTCTTAGCCTGTAAATCTTGTCTTTCTGAATACCAACGTTCAAGTAGTCCTGGAACTATGCCTTGAACATCAGTTCTAAACAAAGTGCCATTAGCACTCAAACACCAAGGTTGATTGCTGTTAAATACTAAATTGTAAACGTCAGCACCAGTTACTTCACTGCTTGAACCATCTTCCATATCTATTATAATAGGTCTTGTAACATCTTTTTGCATAACAAGTTCATACTCATTACTACCAAACTTACCTAACCAAGCATCAGCAAAACTTTTGCCTTCAATCATTATTTTGTCGTTTATTTCTTTTTCAGTGTGGACTGGTCTTAGTTGACCTACTACTGTTTCAGGAGCCATATTCAGTGCCCTAAACACACTAGGATACAGACTGTTTAAGTCCATACTGCCTACCCAATCGTGTAAACCTTTTTGTGGGAAAGCAACAAAGGCACCTGCCGCCTGTGTGTTCTCTTGCCTTTCTCTTATTCTATCTGGAACAACCATACCACGCCTATGTGCTTCATTGATAATTGCTTGTTCAGTTGTTGCCACAGCACCCATTGTGGTTGGAAGTAATACAGTATTGTCGTGTGCAATAGTGTTTGCTAAATCAATAAACTGTAATTTGTCATCAATCTTTTTCAACAACATTGTATCCTGAATGTTATATTCTAAAAACAGTTCAAAGTCGTGATTATAAAGTCTATCTAAACTTCCTTCATACGGAACTTTCTTTTCATCGACTTCCATTTCACCAATAAAGTCTAACCTATAACTGTGTCGCTCTTCATAGTTATATTTTCTATAAAGTTCCAAATAGTCCAAATGTACTCTACCAATCAAATCATATGTTTCAGTTTCTCTTCCGTGATTTATATACTTTCTTTCTTTAGGCAACATATCCCACAAACACATTTTTCTTGTTTCGCTTTTGCCTAAAACTTTGATTATGCGATTTATTGTGTAAGGAATATCATAACCTTCTGAATTCCAACCACTTAATATATCTGCATCTTCTATTAGTACTAAGAACTTCTGTAACAATTCTTTTTCATCTTTACATATAATTGTGTTACCCACTTTGTCTGCAATTTTATTTGCTTGTTCGCTGTCTAACGTCTTTGGAGCAACTGCTAAACAAACTATAGCATCACACCAGTTTAACACAACGGCTACCGCTGTGATGGGCATAAATGCGTCTTGTGGGGAACTATATCCTCTCTCGGGGTCAAAGTCTACCTCGATATCAAAGAATGCAGTATGTAGTTTTGGTGCTTCAACACCTTGATAATGGTCAGAAATGACCCTATTGATTGGACGTAAATCACTTTCAAAAAGTTTTTTGCCTCTACTAAATGCTATGTTCTTTTGAAAGTCTTTGTGAGTTGAACAGGTAATTTTACTTACAGAATCACCGTATATGCTTTTGTATTTTCCTTTGGGATCTTCTGCGTAAAAATAGTATCTAGCCGGATGTTCTACATATTTACGTTTGCCATCTATTCGCTCTACAACATTTACCTTGTTCTTTTGTTTGTCGTAATACGCATCCACGTAACTCATATATCAACTCCGAGCACCACTTCAGGCTGGCACAATACCAAATATTAAAAATTAATTATAGCAAAAACTTTGACTGATGTCAATTATAATGTTTTGCCAACTACTTCTAAGATAGTTTCAAGTTCATCAAACTTATCTCTTTCTGTTCCTAAGGAAGCCTTGTGGGCAACTCTAATCGCTTTGTTTAGTGTACCTGCATTTAGGTCCATTTCTTCTGCGATTGCTTTGACTGTATCACGAAGTCCTTCTTTGAGGGCGTCCATTTCGAAATGAACTTGCATACCTTCATTGACTAATTTCTTTAGCCTTGCGACTTCTTCTTGATTAAATGTTTTGTTAAATGCCATTTATTTCTCCCTGTGTATGTAATTATCTGTTTAGACTATTATATAGTCTAAGAATTGGTAAGTCAATGGATTTTTTTAAACTGTGGTACTTGCTTCAAATTCGAAGTCAAGTTCTGGAAATTCTTCTAGTAACTCTTCAGAAATATCGTTACCTTCGTTTGATGAAATATCGTCCTGTAGTAGTATCTCGTATGCAAACAAATCCTCTTCTTGATAAACTAATACGTCAAATTTATCTTCTTCTCCATCGGATACTTGCATCATCTTTTTTGTGTCTGCAAGACTGTTTACAACATTAAAAAACTTTGTAATGTCAGACCCAGCCAATTTCTCTTTGGTTATGAGTCTGCAAAAGTTCTTTATAAACTTGTCTTCCATTACAATTACTTACCTTTACTAAATGCCTGAGCACCAAAGAACGCGGCAACAATACCTGCAACTGCTACAAAGTATGTAGCCGCCATATCGCCTAGTATTTTACTTGCTGATTCTAATCCAAACAATACTGCTAATACCACTGCAAATGGATATAAAAGCATACCGCTTAGTGCAAACCAAGCCATACTTCTTTGTGCATCACGCATTGCGTCTAAATCTTCTAGTTCTTTTCTTTTAAATTCTAAGTACATTGCTTCTTCTTGTTTTGAAACTTTTCCATCTCCGTTTGTATCAGCCGGATGGTGTACTGCTGTTTTTGTCTCTTCTGCCATTATGTTCTCCTACTAACTTATGACTGCTCTGTCTGTCATTCGACGCCAGTTAGTGCCATCGCTAAATGCCATTACTGATCCTCCTGACTCGTTGGACACATAAATCATATGTCCTGTGTATGCAGATGCACTAGGTACTCCTGCTACTTGATATTGTGGGAACTCAACTGGTCCGCCACTTGTTTCGACTACACCGTAATCACTATTTACTAATGCTACGACTGAGTCAGCAACTCCACCATAGTCAACACTATCTGTTGCTGTTGATGTAATTGCACCATAATCACTTACGGTTTCAAATAAAATTGATGATGTTGTTCCACCAACTGTTAGTTTGGCTTCTGCTTCATCGTATGTGAAAGATCCACTACTACCTAATGCACCACTGTCATTGTATTGAATTTGAGTGTTACTACCTGCTGGAGTAATACTAGGTGTAGCAAATGTTACTGTACCACTACCATTTGTTGTTAATACTTGGTTAGCACTACCATCTGATTGTGGCATTGTGTAAGTACCATTAACAATTAATGTATTTGCTTTAACAACATTGGGTGCACCGTTTGGTGCTATACTTCCTGTTACATTACCACTTAGGTTACCAATTAATGCACCAGCACTAAATGTTTCACCATTTACAGTCCACTCACCTTCGCCTTCGTCCCAACGAAAGAAAACATTACCTTCGTTTCCTCTGTTTACAAGTATTCCAGCATTGGCTGTCGCCGCCGTATCACTTGCTAAATCACTGTTTAAAACAATTTCATTGTCAGCAATATTAAGTGTTTCAGTATTAACTACTGTTTGCGTACCATTTACAGTTAAGTTTCCTGTAATAGTTACTCCTGCTCCGAATGTTACATCACTGCTTAGTGTGGAAGATATTCTATTATCAACAACTGAAGTATTAGTTACATCAGTCCAAGCACCTGCTCCTGTTCTAATTGCAAGTCTTTGATTGTTTTTGTCAAACCATACATCACCAGCGGCTACTGTATATGATCCTGCTGGATCCGAAGTACCACTATATAAACCAGAACCTCTATTAGATAAACCTAATCTAAATTCAGTTTTGCTAGTACCTTTTAAATTTCTAAAAATGTCTGACATAAACTTAAACCTTTCATATGTTTAAGTATTTATCTTCTAGACGATTGTAATTAGTTGATAGTAATCCTATTAAGAATTGTTTCTTTTGCTTTGGTCCTATCGTTAGTTCTGTGCTCTTTGCAATACCCAGAAACATTGTATTTGTTGTTTACAGCAAGGTCTTCTGAACTAAAAAACTTAATAATATTCTTATCAAGTGTGCCTACATACAACCAACTTTGTGTTCTGTGTATGTATTTTCTCATAACAAGTTCTACATTTTCAAAACTATTTCTTTCATACAAAGTGCCTACAAATTCACTGTCTGAAGCAATTTCTTTTTCCATTTTTTCAGTTTCTTTGAACTTTAAGGCGTTTTTATAGATTAAAGGCAAACTGGAAACCACACCAATATCAGGATAACTTATAAATTCTTCCTTGATAAGTTTAAGAATTTTTTGCTCAAAATCACTAAGAGTACCTTTCATTCCTTTAATAAGCAATCCTTTAAAAAACTTAATCTGTTGTGATGTATTGTCAGCATCTTCTTGATTAGAGTCAATATCTAAATTGTTGATAAATTCTAATACTTGCTCAGGATGTTTCTTGCCTACCCCTACAATATGTCTAACAATAACAACATTAGGTAGTTTTTTTACTGCTTCGCCTTCAGCAATAATGTGAGGGACGTCTGCTGTTTTTACATAACCATTTTTACGAAAAACTGCATTAGCAACCACAAGTAAGTCAGTAAAGTTAAATTTACTATTACTTTTAAACTTTGGATTTTTACTATCTATTGTTCTAACTTCTATCATACCTACTCCTACTGTGTGATTAAATCGTAAATTTCTTGCCAATTAACAACTACATTTGCATTACCAGTGTAGTCCATATTATGACCGTGTTCTATTAAAATACCTTCTAAACCTGCATCTATACCTGCATTAAGATTCTCTGGTTTGTCTTCAATCCAGTAGTTACCTTTATACTTTGCACCATATTCTGCAAGTATTTCATCTTTATCAGCACCTGTATCTAAACACACAACTTCTATAAATGCATCTCCAAATAACTTTTTAAGATTTCTTTCTCTTAATTCTTTTGCATAAGGATCTAAACTTAAACTAGTAATTGCTATGAACTTGTATTGATGTTGTTCGTGTAATTTCTTAACAAAGTATTGTGCATCACGAAGTGGAGGAAGGAATCCTATTGCCGCACTTTCATTAAACACTTTTACCATTTGGGAACCTTGCTCTTTGCTTATACCATAACGGTCACCAACATTATACATTGTTTTGTATCCTTCCACAGTTGAATGTCCGTGATGTTCCATCCAAACTGAAAAGCCTTCTTCCCAATCTAAGACCACACCATCGCAGTCTGTCAATATTATCTTATCTTTATTAATCATATTTTTACCTACCTACATAACTAATTATACAGAAATATTCAGAAAAGTCAAGTGTTTTTGGAACAATTTGCATAAATACTTCTGTAACATAATTGTAACATAAACTTAACACAGAAGTTACAGGTCCTTAAAGGATAAAGTAATTGTTAAAATGTTTCATTATGTTCATCAAACAGGAGAATAAAATGGCGAAGTCCTTAGGAATAGTAGCCAGTGCAACTCATCGAATGGCATTGGACTACTATAAAAAATTTGATACAATGATGAAGGCTGGCTCTTTATATAGAGTGGCTAACAGATGTTTCTAAACTAGAAATAAAAATCAATAAAAAAGGGAGCAAATGCTCCCTTTATTGTCTTAAGGATAGAAAGGATTATCTGTTATGTAATCAGGTAACTCAGATTTTCTCTTAGAGTTAATGACCATACGAGGAAAGAATTTTTCCTGTAAATCAGATTTTCTTTTTTCTCTTCTTAAGGCTAGTTTGACTGCACGTTTAATTTGTGCGTTTTGATTAGTCATATCATCTCCTTTTACAAAGATGCGTTCCTTCGGTCTAATTACCTACTTCCGTCGTCGCTCTACATTTAGAGTGGCGATGAACGAGTTCAGTACGTTCCTTCGTCTTTTGACTACTTCCGTTCACTGCTACATTTAGAGTGAATGAACGAGTGTAACTTGCGTTACATTAATATTTATCAAAAAAAAGCACTCCGAAGAGTGCTTTTAAGTTTTTACTTTATGTACTAACTAAGTATTATACAAATTTGTATTCTACTTGTGCGTTCACAACTCCACCTGTTGGTGTAGCCGCTGTTGAACCATTTGCTTGAACAAATGCAACTTGAATCGCCGCGTTCTTAGTTAATGCCGCAGAGTAATCAATATCGATAACGTATGTACCAACTGCAACATCATTTTCTGTTGCCGCCGCTAATGTGTTACCAGCACCTGCATTGTCTTTAACCAACATACCTGCTACTGATCCACCACTTACTTCTGTTGAAACGTTAAGGATAACTCTACTTGCGTAATAAGTTCTTCCTGATACGTTAGGTACTGTACCAATGTTAAAAGTAGAGTCACTGCTGTCTGCTGTGAAACTTGCTCTTAATAAAAGTCCATCACCAGCATTATTGGCAACGTAATCTACAACTGCCGCTGAAGTTGGGATAGTTGTATCATTATCGTTGTTACTAATTCCGTCTGCTTCATCAACAAACTTAGTTACTGCAATAGTCTCACCACTGTCTGTTAAAGTACCAAATGATACTATACCAGTAGCAGTAATATTAGTAGCACCTGTTATAGCACCTGAATTAATACTTGCTGTACCGTCTGTTAAAGTTGTTGAAGTAACACTAGTTAAACCAGTTATGGTTGTGTCTAGGTCTACAGTTACTTGGTCGCCACTTACTGTTGAAGTAAGGTTTGAACCACCTGTAACAACTAATGTATCACCGGCATCAATTGCTGATGTAGTTGAGCCATCACTTACTGTCCAAGTTGTGCTAATAGCCGCTTCGCCAGCCGCTGTTAAACGTCCTTGTTGGTCAACTGTAAATGTTGGGATAGCAGTTGTACTACCATAACTCGCTGGAGTTACTGCTGTGTCATCTAGATCGACAGTAATTGTCTGTCCTGATGCTGTAGTAGTAATACCTGTGTCACCTGCAATAGTAATAGACTGACTGTCCATATTAACTGTTCCAGTTCCACTGTCACCTGCTATACCTAAGTCATCGTCAATATCTAATGCATCGACGTATGCTTTTAAGTTTGTATTCGCTGTATCAACGTATGCTTTAACAGATTGCTGTGAAGGCAATTTGTTTGCGGCGTTATCCGCAAATGCATCGTCGTCTACGAAAGTCATTGATAAAGTTCCATCATTAAATGATGTACCTTTGACTTCTGCCGCTTCGAAATCTGCGGCTGTTAGTGTTAAAGCACCTGTACTAGATCCTGTAAAGGTTCCTGTAGCCGCTCTAACTTTATCTTCTGATTCGTCCCATCCAATAAACACGTTATTGCTATCACCACGTTCGATAACTAAACCAACATCGTTCGCTGGCGTACCAGTTGTTCCTGTTGCTAGTTCTAATAATGAATCTGCGATAGTTGTGTTCGTTGATGAAACAGTAGTTGTACTACCATTGACTGTTAAGTCCCCTGTGATTGTCGCGTCACCGGCAATGCTAATCGCACTCGCTGTGATATCATTTGATAAAAGTGTACCTTGTACGTCTACGTTAGCCGCTCTAACTGCCGCTAATGTTGATCCGTCTGACTCATAGAATTCAAATCTAGTGTTACCACTTGACCATTTCGTTCTACCACCGCTTTTACCTAATTGTACGTCATCACCGATTCCCTTTAGTCCAAAATTCTTGACATCGGCCATTTTATTTTCTCCAATTAATTGTTTTTTTGCCTACATTTGAGGCAATTATAATTTTACTATATAGTATTAGTTAAACTAATAATTTGTGTTCTGTGTATTGTTCTTAATATTTATCTTATTTTAGGATAATTGCGTGATTCCGCTTTAGATATACGTTACTTTGACAGTAACATTTCCGCCGGTTGCGGAGAAATGAGTACATTTTGCTTTGAGTTGTAACTCGTCTGTTTCGCCTGATGGATACAAGTATTCTGGATTTGATAAGAACGTTCCTGCTTCTTCTAAATCAAACTCATTAGCACCTGCTATTAAGTCTGGATCTGCTGTAGTACCTACTTCTATAATAGGTGTTCCGCCTGATTGTCCTGTAAAGATTGTGTGTACTTCTACACTGACACTTTGTATTTTACCACCTGGTGATATATTACCTAGTGCTGTTGTACTACTGGTACCAAAGCCTCCAATTGGTGCTGTAAACGTTGTAGTGAGCGTCTGTGCGTCTGTGTTAGCACTATCCTCATCGGATATCTTAACCCATCCACTTCCATCATACAAGTACAATGCCCATTCACCAACACCGTTGTCTAACACATAAGCCTGGTCTCCAGTTGCGGCTGTACCTGCCGCGTCTCTACTAGAAATGTTATTATATACTGTAACTGTTGCTTGACGTATACCTTGCTCTATGTTTACTGCTATAGGATAAGATCCTGTGTGCGAACTGAATATACCAACGTCACCTGTGAATGCACCACTGTTATCATACAGCAATATTTCACCACCATCACTTCTTGTAAGTTTTAGTTTTTGAGCAGTACTGGCTGATGTTAATGCAACTAAACCAGATGTATTAGCACTACCGCCCACAAATGGATTACCATTTTTATCACTAGTAATAGGATAAATGTTAATTGCATTACCGTTTGCTTCTGTGAGACTGAAACCTGCTCCTGAACCTGTGCCAATTGCTGTTGCTGTTAGATTAGGTATATTTGCGGCATTAATATCTGTAACAAAATCTTCTGCTAGTGCAATACCTGTAAAACTTGCGGCTTGACCCGCTGTTGTTGTAGTAAATGTAATTGTTGTATTACCACTGCCACTTGATACATTGGCTTGTGGAGCCGATCCACCATCAACATAACTACCAATAACACCATAACTCAATCCACCTGCGGCTGTTGACGCCGTAACAGTTGTTGCATCAACTACTGTACTTGCTGTAACACTTGTCGCTGAGGTTTGAGCATTAAGACCACTTTGAATTGTAGTAATATTAGCACCTGTGCTAAAAGTAATATCTATATTGTTCACGGCTACATTAGCCGAACCACTTAAAGTAGGATTACCAACTGAGCCTGTTGCTGTGCTAGGTACAGCATCTTTAATTTTTAAAAATACAACTTTGCCTGTATCAGTAGTTGTTAAATCACCATCTGTATCTGCATAAATGTAACTACCTGCAGTACCTGGTAGTGCTGGATTAAAGTCAATAACTTTGTTAAATGGTTGTACAATAAACTGATTAGGTCCTGGGCCTGCTTCTGTAACAATACCAAATGTCTTACTTAAATTTAAACTGTTTGCTTTGACGTATGATCCATCGGATGCAACTGCAATCACATCTGATTTTGCAAAGCCGTGCGATGTTTTGTCTAAAACGTAATTGTGTTGTGGATTTAGATATTGGAATCTTCCCATTACATTTGGATAAAAACTGTAACTTGCTATGGTGTCTGGGAATGGATCTAACATAGGTAAGCCATCTTCGTTGATATTGAACACAACTGCATCACCATTACCGAATACTCCAGTTCCACCTGAACTGTTAAAAGTATTGTATCTTAACCAGTCTTCAACTTCACAAGTGACTGAACTTGATGTCTTCGAACTAATACCAATAATTTTTAAACACTTACCACCTGTAACGTCTGCTATCCAATCGCCTACTGTGACATCTAATCCATTATACTGAAAATCATCTCTGGTTAAGTGAGAACCGTGTGTGGTTGCTGTAACAGACATTGTGACCGTCCACTTATAAAACTTGGGAGAACTACCACTTTGCCACCATCTATCGCCTGCACCATCATTGTGAGGCCAATATGTTGTGCCAGTAACATTAGTTACTGATACACTTAGAACTTTTGGGGGTATGTTTAATCCTATTCCACTAGTCTTGTATGTCATTCGCTTAGTCGCCCATTATAAATCTAACCCAGGTATGCGAAGCAACCGCAGGTTGACCAAAGCCACCTGGATCTCTTTGTCCACCTGTATTGGTTAAATTAACATTAATTGTAATGGTCGTACTACTGAAGTCTGTGAATGCTGTAGGAGATCCTGCTGATCCGTTACCTGCCACTTGGGCTCTGTTGTTTTGGTCACAATGAGTAACATAGTATTTGTTATTCTGTGCATCGTAACCATATAATACAATACTTAGTGGTGGTTGGTCATAACCTGTAAAGTCTACAGTAGCATCATATCCACTAAAAATAATACTGCTAATACCTGCAGAAACGTTTGCGTTACCCGACACACTATTATCACCTGAATTATAATCTACTCTAAATTCTTCATAATGTGTTGCTCTGGTAACACTACCACCGCCACCACCGGATTGGTCAACCCAACTTAGTCCGCCACTACCGTCTGTTTTTAAAACTTGGTCTGCATCACCATCATTGTTTGGTAATGTTAAAGTATAACTTGCCGCCGCACTATGTGGTGGTCCTTTAATTGTTATACCGTGTGAGTTATTCTCACAATTTAATTTAAACTGTCCTGCACCTTTTGTAGCATTACCTTTGAATACTACAACACCTGATCCGTTTGGATCTAAATCTATATCGCCGTTGCTTGTGGAAACAATGTCTTGTCCATTAACATCTAATGATCCGCCTAACTGTGGAGTAGTATCATCTACTACATCAGACATACTACCACCGCCACCTGACTGTGCTACCCAGGCGTAGTCCGATCCATTCCAACTTAATACATAACCACTTGTTGGGTTACTTTGATTTAGATGTGCATCTACGTCTGCATTATCGTAATTACCTGCTACTAATAAACTTGTTAAGTCAACATTACCTGATTGTCCTGTTAAACTAATTACGTTGCCACTTATTGTTAAGTCTTGTGCATCGGTATCTGTTTTACTGTATGGTGCCAACATAGTAGTTAAATCTACTGTGTCATCGTTACCACTGATTGTTATTACATTACCTGAAGCACTTAATGTTTGTAGAGCACCATCGGCTCCTGCTGGTCCTGTAGCACCTGTATTACCTGTTGGGCCTGTTGGTCCTACTGGTCCTCTAACATTACCTGCTGTAAGTACTGTTGAGTTGCTTAGTGTTAAAGTTAAATTATCGCCTGATAATGCCGCACTACTTACACTAACACCAGTTGCACCTTGTGATCCAGTTGGTCCTGCTACAGTACTATCTGCACCATCGGCTCCATCTGATCCTGCTGGTCCAGTTGCACCTACATTACCCTGTGGTCCTTGAATACCTTGTGGGCCTACTGGTCCTCTAACGTTTCCTAAATCTTGTACAGAACTGTTTGAATATGTTATAGTTAAATTACTGCTTACTAATGCTGTTGATGTAATGCCTATACCTGTTGTACCAGTTGTTCCTGTATCTCCTTGTGGTCCTTGAGCACCTGTGGCTCCTGTATTACCCTGTGGACCTGTTGCACCTACTCCACTTAAATCTAATGTAGTGCCATCGTATGTTAGGTCACTACCACTTAATGCTATAGTAGGTCTGCTTGTTAAATCGTTAAATAATCCACTTGTTGCCACAGTGGCTAGTGAACTTGTATTAGCCTTAGTGGCTATTGAATTTGTTATTGTGGTTGCAAAGTTTGGATCGTCACCTAGTGCCGCCGCTAATTCGTTTAAGGTATCTAATGTTGCTGGAGCACTATCTGTAATTGCCGCTACAATAGTAGCCTGCGTTGCATAACCTTGTGCTGTTAAATAGGTACCTACATCACTATCACCATAACTGGCTGTTTGAGCAACCCAAGAGTAATCACTTCCATTCCAACTTAACACATAACCGCTTGTCGGATTGCTTTGATTCAAGTGAGTGTCAACATCTGTATTTGTATAATTACCTGATACTAACAAACTTGTTAAATCAACGTTACCGCTTTGTCCTGTCAGGCTAATTGTGTTTCCACTAATTGATAAAACCTGAGCATCAACATTATCTAATAAACTGCTTAAATCAACACTATTACCACCTGAAATACTTAAACTTTGTGTTCCTGCATCAAATGTTAAAGCCTGAGCATCTGTTTGTGCTATCCAATCATAGTCTGAACCATTCCAACTTAATACTTCGCCTGATGCCGCAGTACTTTGATTTAGATGTGTATTAATACCTGCATCTAATCCTGCTGTTGTTTGGTAACCTGTTAAGTCTGCTGGAGCAAAAGTAAATGCACCAGTACTGTTATCGTATGCTAAAGATCCGCCACCACTTGCACTTGCTGTGGTAACACTTAAATTTGATAGTGCTATACCACCTGATTGTGCAACCCAGGCATAATCACTGCCATTCCAACTTAATACTTGACTAGCACTTGCACCACTTTGGTTTAAATGAGTATTAACATCTGCATCAGTATATCCTGCATTACTTACCCAAGCATAGTCTGAACCGTTCCAACTTAATACATATCCTGAAGTTGGGTTACTTTGATTTAAGTGAGAGTCAACATCTGTATTGGTGTAACTACCTGAACTATTAAATGTAACACTATCATTGCCTGCATCTGTGGTAATTGTCATACCAGTACCAGCAACAAATGTTACTGTGTCTGCTGATGCATCTGCAACAACTGTTGTTTGACCACTTACTGCAATATTTTTAAATGCTTCACTGGCTCCACCTCCATCACCGCCACCTGAGTTGGTGATTGTGATAGTGTCAGTTCCTTCATCGGTTGTTAGTTGAATGCCTGAGCCTGCCGCAAATGTAAGTCCGTCTGAACTACTGTCAGCACTAATTGTATTTTGTCCACTTACAAAAACGTGTTTGAACGCATTCTGCGGTGTAGCAGTACTATCAATTGTTAGTGTTTTAGTTCCAGCATTTATTGTTGCTGTGATATCATTTCCGCCTGTAATTGTAAACACATCATTTGTGTTTGCCGCGGACGCCGTGTTTGTGCCGTCTGTAAGCCTTACAAATGAATTAGTTTGTGTTGCCCCACTCACTAATGCGTTTGCTTCTGCTTTACTATAGACACCTAAATTTGTTCTTGCCACTCCGGCATCACTAAGACCACTTAGGTTACTGGCGTTTGTTGCCAATCCTAAAATGTAACTGTCATCTAAAGTAGTACCGTTAATGTTGTTATATATTTGAATGGCTGTATCAGCCTGTCCTTTGAAGTAATTTGCGTGTACTTCATAAAATTGTCTTGTAGTTGAACCTATATCGTAAGTGTTAGTTACGTCAGGTACACTTGTTTGGTCTAGTCTAACTGTTTTTGCTAATATGCCTGCTTCTGTGAAACTAGGTACTGTGATTGTTTTCCAATGTACAACACCGTTACCATATGTTGCAAGTACTTGGTCACTTGTACCGTCTGCTGTTGGCATTGTGAAACTGTTACCAATTTTTAATGCACCAGCACCAGTAATTTCTAAGTCTGGATTTGTTGTTAAACTGCCTTGAGCATAAAATTCAATATTAGTATTACTTCTTAGTTGGATATGTCCATCTGAATTTTGTGCTGTGGATAATATAAGTCCGTGTGCTGATGTTAATTCAACATCAACTAAATCGTTCGAACCTAATCTAAATCTTGTATGTCCGTCAAAGGACGTTGAATCACTATAAGTACCATAACTGTTACTGCTCTGTACACCTATAAACCCTGCAACATTGGCATTTGCTCCGTAGTTTTGTCCTTGTGCTACAAATACGTTTCCGTTATTATTGTGTAGTTGAAAAGGAGCAGTGGGTGAATATTGTGTGGCATTAACTTTGATTAAGCCATTTGCTACATCTTCTGTTACTGTGGTATTTGTGCCTGGGGCAATATTTTTAAACTTAAGAACTGAACCGTCTTTTTCTTTAAAAACTCCAACGCCTGACGCACCAACATTGCTGGCACTAGCCACTGCCGCATTGGCGTTTGAACTTAAACTGTCTTGGGCAACGAAAATGCCTGTTGACCCATCATATACTAGTATCTGGTTATCCGAGATACTATCTATATTAAAGGTTATTTGGTCTCCTGTAATATTTGGCATAAAAAATCCTATAGTAATACTTAATAACTATTTATCTTCTAATGCTTTAAAGGAAATATTTTAATTGTTCAATAAGACTCTGCCAATCGCCCCATAAGCCACGTCATATGTTGAACCATCGCCTAATGTTGACCTATCCAATATTACTCTTAGGTAAACATAGTTACCTGTGAAAGTATATGCTTCTGAAAGTGTAACTCCAGTTGTGCCTGTTACAGGTTTGGTTATTTCTCTAATAGTAAACCAATCTGTTTCTGCAGGATTTAAACTTAATGTGCCTTGAATTTTTAGTGTGCCTCTAAAGGCGGAGTAATTTACTGCAACGGTGTGAATACCGTCAGTATAGCCGTAGTAACTATCTGCTTTTACTTTTGCACCTGTTTTGTTCATCTCTGAACCGGTGTTTCCTAAAATTTCTACTGAATATCGTGCTGGCATACAAGTATTTATCTAACTTATACTTTCTCGAGACGTTCCATTAAACGTTCAGCACGGTTAGTAACTTGTTTGTGCCATCTTGAATCTCTACCTTCTACTGCGGCAGTTTTCCAATCTTCTTCGATAATTGCGGCGTGCATTTTCTTAAACTTACTAAGTCTTGTTCTACCCATATTGAACATCATATTAACCAAGATTTGCTGGACTTCGTCTGGTAAGTCTCCAAATACCCCTTCTTCGTATAGCAACTCACATTCACTAATTGCTGTGTCAAGGTCTTTTTCAAAACACTCTTTGACTCTTTCTTCGTCAACTGGTGTTCCAACTTCTTGTCCGTATTCCGGATCTGACTCGAGGACGAGATGGCCGACACCAAATGTTGGATACCCGAGGTGGTCCAAGTAGATTTCATTTACTACTCCTTCGTCAATTTTTAACTGTTCAAAAACTGCTTCTCTATCTAGTTTTGTATCTTTTCCAAAAAACATTATTTCTCCTTAAAATCTGTGTATAGGACAGCCTTTGTTACTGACTTTACTTTTGGGCCTAAACTTAAAGTAACTATTCCTAAATCTTTTTTATTATCTACATATAGAATTCTTTTTGTTCGCCAGCCTCTATAAGTGTCAGCAAAGTATTCTTTCTTACCGCATCTACCACCTAATCTTTTTAGACAAGAGGCAAATTTCTGTTTGCTAAGTTCTGAACTATCTGAACGCCTTGAATAGTATTCTGGTGTGAATTCTATTTTATATCTATATTTATTCAACCATAGGTTAGGACGCAATGCAACATCGGTATCTTGTAGTACATCTGCTTCTAATTCCTCTCTGGGTCCACAAACACGTTTAATGAATCTATAAAAATGTTCTACAAAATCCTTAAGGTGGTCTGCTTCAGTAAACCATATAGTTCTATCTTTTTCCCATCGTTGTCTAAAAACATCGTGTCCGTGTTTAAACCAATACTCGCTATCTGAACTTCTTATTTCATTTAAAAATTTAGCAATTTTATGATGTATAGTGGTTAATGTATGGTCTTCATTTTGATTTAGGAAAGTATCAAAATCTCCTTCTTCCTCACCTGTAATACTGTTTATTACAATTCTACTGCCGTCTATAACAACTTTATAAGGATAATGCCCGTACTCCTTTTTATACATAGGCTCTACTGGAATAGAGTTTAAAACAAATCCCAATGGTTTAATTTGGCTAGACAACTACAAAATCTCCGTCTCTATAATCTATGACGAAGTCTTTGTGTTCTGCTTCTTCGTAAATAATCTTTTTACTTAAAGGCTTCTTAACCTTTTCTTCGAACACTCTTTTAAGGGGTCTAGCACCCATTGTAGGCTCGTATCCTGCTTTGGCTAGTTCCTCTGTAGCAAGTGGAGTAAAAACAATTCTAATGTCTTTATCGTTGCCCTGTAGCAGTTCATTTGTCTCATCTATAAGCCTGTCTATAATCATATACATTTGATCCATACCCAGTTTATTAAACTTGACTACTGAATCTATTCTGTTTCTAAACTCTGGAGTAAAGAAAGTTTTAACTGCTTTAACATCTGTATCTTTCTTCTTTTGTTCTCCAAAACCTACTTTGAGTTTTTCTGCATCAGCGGCACCTAAGTTACTTGTCATTAGCAATATCGCATTATTAAAGGAAACTGTTTTACCTGTACTACCTGTAAGTCTACCGTCGTCCATTATTTGTAACAACACATTTAATACTTCTGGTGCGGCTTTTTCTACTTCATCTAGTAGCAATACACAATTAGGATGCTTCTCTACTTCAGCAAGTAAAAGTCCTTGTCCTAGTTCACCTTCTGCGTGACCTACATATCCTGGAGGAGCACCAATCAATTTACTTACACTATGCCTTTCCATATACTCTGACATATCAAATCTTACCAACTCAACATCTAGACACTCTGAAAGTCGTTTTGCTGTTTCTGTTTTACCAACACCAGTTGGGCCTACTAATAAGAAACTACCAATGGGTTTATCGTGTTCCCTTAGTCCTGCTTTGCTAACAAGTATGCTTTCTACCATCTTATCTATTGCATCATCTTGTCCAAACACTTTGTCTTTTATTCTAGCATCTAATGTTTTATAACTGTCTTTCTGTGATACATCTAACATATCTTTACTTACTTTTGATATTTTAGCAACTTGCTGAAATACATTTTCCATAGACACATTAGGTACTTTATCTAATTTACTAACTGCACCTGCTTGGTCTAGTACATCAATTGCTTTGTCTGGCAATGCTTTGTTTTTGATATATTGCTCTGATAGTGTAACAATCTTTTCTATAGTGCCTTCATCATACATCACACCGTGGTAGTCTTCAAAGAGAGGTTGCAATCCTTTACACACTTCAATGGTGTCTGGAATATTCATTGCTTCAACTTCTAATCTTTGGAATCTACGCATTAATGCTCTGTCTTTTTCAAAACTGTTTGCAAATTCATCTGGAGTAGTTGCACCAATAGTTTGAAGTTTGCCTTTGCCCAGTACTGGCTTTAAAATATTAGCAACATCTAAACTGCTACTTCCTGCACTACCGGCACCCATAATCTGATGTATCTCATCTATAAACAATATAACATCATCTCTGCCTTCTAATCCTTCCAGCACATTCTTCATACGTTCTTCAAAGTCGCCTCTAAACTTAGTACCAGCAACCATTGAGCCAATGTCTAAATTGTAAACTTGTTTGCCTTGTAATGCTTCAGGTATATCCTTGTTTACAATTCTGTAAGCAATACCTTCTGCAATAGCAGTTTTACCTGTGCCTGGTTCTCCAACTAACACACAATTATTTTTCTTACGTCTAGCAAGTACTTCTACTACTTCTCTGACTTCTTCGTGTCTGCCAATTAGCGGATCAACACCGCCGTCTATAACTTCTTGATTTAAGTTTTTGAGGAAACTTGCATCTAGTTCGCCGTTAGCATCTTCACTAACAACTGCATTTACTAGTACTGTTCTGTTTACATTATTTGCTTGTAGGAAATAACTTGCTTGGCTTTCTTTTTCACTACACAAACTGATTAATACATCTAGTTCTGTAATTTCTTCTCTGCCTGTGAATACAACTTGCGTAAATGCTCTTTGTAAAACTCTTTCTACAGATGTTGTGGGTCTAGGTGTGCCTGTACTGCCGCCTTCACTTTTAAGTCCGTTATAGTCAGTGTTGTTTAAATATTCTTCTAAATCAGAGTCTAATGTTTTTAGGTCACCGCCAACACCAAGGCATAACTGCCTAACCTGTTCATTTTTTAAAAGTATAAACAGAACGTGTTCCAACGTGACATATTCGTGTCCCCTGTTAGATGCTTCTGTACTTGCTGATGATACTATATGCTCCATACTACTATTTAATTCCTTAAGGTTATTTGTATTCTTTAAACTGATTTCTATACTGTTCTAGTATTTCTCTTTGCTCTTGAGTGACGTTTTTAGGTATAGTAATATTTGCTATAATGTACAAATCACCTACTCTACCGTTTTGTGGATTTACAAATCCTTTTTGCGATAATCTTATTCTAGAATCGTGTTGTGTACCGGCTGGTACTTTGACTTCATAAACTTTGTTATCTAGATTTCTAATTTCTATTTTCCCACCCAGTATAGCATCTATTACATCTACACTCATTCTAGCATATAAATCATCGCCATCTCTAACAAAAGTGTCTGAACGTCTATAAGTAATTTGTACTAACAAATCACCACCTGGCTTAAACTCTGGAAAGTTTAGACTTGCACCGTGTGGGAATCCTTGTGGTATATTAAGTTCTAATTCTTGTCCATCTACATTTATACTTTTAGTACAACCCAAATATGCTTCTTGTATATCTATTTGTACTGTTATCTGAAAACGTTGTCTGTAGTTTCTTTGTTGACCTCTGCCACCGAATATATCATTAAATGCATCACCAAATATATCACTGAATGGATTACCTCCTCCACCGAATGGACTAGGGTTATCATATGCTTGTTTCTTTTGTGGATCACTGACTGTATCGTATGCTTCTTGGATCTTTTTGAACTGTTCAGCATCACCACCTTTGTCAGGATGATGCTTACTCGCAAGTTTGCGATATGCTTTCTTTATCTCCTGTGGAGTGGCATTTTTAGATATGCCTAGAGTTTGATAGTGATCCATTGGTTTATTATAGCAACTAATTTATGAAATGTCAAGAATCGTATTTCTCTGATTGATCCATAACATTATGCCAACTGTAAGTAAGTTTACCATTCTTAATCATACTGTCTAATATTTTTTGAGGTTTAAATTCTCCATACGTCAAACCCCAATAGTTAGTATGCTGAATTACTGGCAAGTGATACAGTATATAATCTATGTTTACTGCTACATTTTTTTTAATTAATACTAATTGATGATTGCCTAAAATAAGTTTACGCCAGTTTAAGTTGTCTCTTATAAAAGCATCGACGCCTTCTGTTACTTCGGGCCATACTGAATTCATATAATCGTCTATAACAATAATCTCTTCTGTGATTTTGCTAAACTTTCTTAATGTGTTAAGTGTTGCACCTGACGTTTTATCTGCATCTAAGTGTGTAAGTTTATATTTCGTTAAATCCTTTGGCTTTAATTCATCTGTAGATTTATCAACAAATGTTATCTTTTTATAATCGTCTTCTAGCAATTGATCCAATATTGCTTCTTTGGTCCAACCTTGTTGCCAATTGTCAACGATTGTGACATTATCTGAAAAATCTAACATAGGAAACGTACTGCCTCCGGCACCTGCACCCACATCACACATTGATTCGTTTTTGTAATTTCTAATCAAACAAAAGTATATAAACCAGTCAACACCTGTTTTTCCTGGTCTATTAATTTTATTTTGTAGTTGTAGATTAGTATACTTCATATACTATACTTATTTAAAAAAATACTAATCTTTAGTAGAATTGAAGTCCACTGGTTTGAATTCTGTATCTGTAAAAGTTTTAGAATCATCTCCGGCTTTTGCTTGTGATTTAGGCTCGTAATATTCTTTGTATGCTTTTAGTTGTGCTACTAATCTAACAATTTGATTTCTAAGTTGTACGTTGTTTCTTTGTAGTAATTCATAATCTTCATCTGTTAAAGAAAACAACACAGGGTCAATGTTTGCTTTTTTAAGTTCTGCAAACACTTCTTCTTGATTGCCTTCAGTAATAATTTTCCAATTTATTTGTTCTAATACTACTACTGGAGGAAGTTCTAAGTCTAACTTAACACGTTCTATCTCAGTTGTCATTACCTGTAGACCTTTTGTTGTGCTACACCCACTAATAAGGAACGTAATTAGGATTGGCAATATTAGGGCATTCTGCATTAATTTGCGATTTCTTAGTTGCATTTAATTCCTCCTCTGTTAGTGGTGAGCCTTGTGCTATTTCAAAACACCTTGCTCTTTGTTTTTCTCTTCTGCCTTCTATGATCTGTATACTTTTAGGTTTGTTTACAGCCAGGTTACCGATGTCTCTTCGTTCCCCTGAAGCATTTACTTTGTTAAATTTTTCATTAGCAACATTTAAATCTCCTACGAGTTTTTCATTTTTTGCTAATAACTCTTTATTAATATCTCTAATTTGTGCAATATCTTTAAGTTGCTGTTCAATTACTGCTTGTTGTTGTGCAACTGCACCTTCAAGTTTTTGATTGTTTAATGTCAAAATTTCGTTCTCCGATTTGAGATGTTGGACGTACATAAGTCCCCCCATTGCACCGAGGACTGCTATACCCATTATGATTAATTTAAGTTGACTGAACATTGGACTCTACTAATTTAATAAGGTCGCCCACAGTCTTAATATCTAGAATTGCTTCTTCGTCTAAAGAAATGTTTAGTTTTTCATCTAATATAATGCTGACTTCAACTAAGTCGTATTCATCTGCATTTAGTTCGTCTACAAGATTTGTATTATCTTCAAATGTTTTATCACCGAAATGGTCTTTTAAAACTTCTAGTACTGTGTCTCTCATTTTCTTCTCAAGGTTAATATGTTATTGGAACCAGTTTTACTTATTGCTACAACATCTGTGCTAAGTTTGTTAACAGACCAATGCCTGCCCAAACTGTGTTGAAGTTTATTATCTTCTATGCTGTTTACTAATATTGGTTTTTGTGCATACTCGTCTAAGACTTCTTTACCAAAGTTAAGCATTTCAAATTTTTGTACACCGTTTGAAGATGAGAATTCTAAAATTTTATTTTCTATTCCTAACTTGTTTATATAACTGTCTTTTATAAAGTTTACTACATCTAGTTTTTCTTGTTCCACTTTTTTACTTTCCTGTGCTTTTGTAAATTCTTCTTTGGTCATATATTGTGACGGATCTTGTATAATAAATGAACCTAATGCTGGATCACTAATACTGTATGACTCTTCTGCAAAATAACTTTTAACCTTGTAGTTGTTTAACCCTACTAAGTTTTCAATATCTTCTACTATGCCTTTTAACTTATCCATAAAATCTTCATCTCTTTTCATTTCAATAAAAATTAAATGATGACCGTCATCATCTGGATTTGGAGATGTTTCAACATCTAGTGTTTCGTATGCACCTGTCTCAATAAATTGTGTTAAATCTTCTGCTGGTGCTTTTTCTGTCATATAGAAAGCAGTAACAATAACATCTTTTGCTTCGCCTGTCTTTGGGTTAAATTCGTCTATACTAATCTTGGGGACTACTAAATCTTTTAAGTCACCGTTTTGTAAAGAATATCTACTGTCCAATGGCACCTGTATCTCCTTGTGGTTCTATAGTATCTTCTAATGCTGGAATATCATCTGCTCCAACGGCTTGGCTCATTGAATACTGAATAATATCTTCTTTGGTATCTTGAATAAACTTACGTGGCATCCTAATTTTTACTAACCAAATAGGACTTTCGTCAATCTTGCTTCTTCTAAAAATTCTACCATTTCGTGTAACTGTTTCAAAATCTTCAGGTGTTTTAACACGCCTTGCAGATTTAAATACATCTTCTGTCCACTCAATTTTACAATCTTTTAACAGTAGTCTTTGTACAGCATCTGGGTCTGGCATAGACTTTTTATCATACATCAATGTAACGTCTACCCAATACCTGGATGTGTTTGGTCCTTCTACTACAATACCTTTGCTCCAGTTCTTGTAAGCATATAGATTAATTTTATCTAACACATCTTCGAACTCAATTAAAAGGTCTAACATTTTGTTATCTTCGTGCAAGTTTTTTACAGTATTGTTTAATAATAAAGTGTTGTATTCTTTAGGCATAAGTTTTATCTCCATAAGTATTTATCTGTTTTTAACAGTAGTGTTAAATGACACGGAAAAGAAATAAATAATATTGTAGTGCAAAATATTAACATTACAGTTTGTAAACACACAAATTTCTTAATAACCGTGGAGAGAGACGCCTTTCTTTACGGTTTTTTTATGGCGAAACAAAGGAGATTATTATGTCCAGAAAATCACGCAAGAACAGAGAATTCAAAAAAAGAGTTCGTAAATTTTATAACCAAGGAGATACTTTAAGTATGCAAAATTATAACCACGTAGCATTATCGACAGCGAATGTCGTAGTAGTGCCAAAAACAATTACCCAAGATAAGTTAGTAGCAGATATACAAGACACGGCAAAAGACATCGTGTTAGCAATTGGACCTGCGGGAACGGGTAAAACGTATTTGGCGACAAAGAGTGCTATCAAGGCGTTTGTGTCCAAGGAAGTTAGTAAAATAGTGATTACGAGACCAGCAGTCTCCGTAGATGAGCAACACGGATTCTTACCAGGCAATCTGGTAGAGAAAATGGCTCCGTGGACCAGACCAATATTCGATGTGTTCGAAGAACATTTCAATCTAAAAGAAATTGAATATATGCTAGAGATGGGCAAAATAGAAGTTGCACCATTGGCATATATGAGAGGTAGAACTTTTAAAAACACATTTATTATTGCTGATGAGATGCAGAATGCAACACCTTCTCAATTTAAAATGCTTATGACAAGAATAGGTAACGGTAGTAAAATGATTGTTACTGGTGACTTAGAACAGCACGACAGAGGTTTTGAACAAAATGGTTTAAAAGACTTTTGTAATAGATTAAGAGGTTCAGCAACAAATAAGATTAGTTTGATTGAATTTGATGCTAGAGATATTAAACGACACCCTGTGATAGAAGATGTGCTTAGTCTGTATCACACAGAAGTCGTAGAATAATATCACTTACAGGACGTACTTGATGTTGCTCTAAGTCGTATAGTTCGCTCATACGATCCACAGCACTTTTGATAGCCACTAAAGGCTCACTTTTGTTTTGCTTGATGTGGCTATGTACAAACCCTAATGGTTTAAACTCAGGTTCTGTACTTATTATTTCTTTTGCTATTGCTTCTAAATCCATTGTGTAGTATTTATGTGGTGGCTAAATACTTGGGAATGATAAAAGAACTCAATAACAATATAGACTGTGATAAGATAGTAGAAGCATACAAACTTATAGAAGACAAGTTTGATTTATCTAATCCTTTTCCAGCAGTAAGTATAACCAGTTTAGATGGTGAAGATGATTGGACATACTCCACACAAAAAACTGCTGACTTGTCTGTACAAGAGTCACAACTCAACGTACTAAACAAAAGTCTTAAAGGAACTTATTACGAAGATTTAATTTCACAATATCCAGAGTATTACAGATGGAGAGTATTGTGTATTCCGGGCAAACGTATATACAATGTACATCAAGATTCAAAGCCTAATCAAGGCAATGTGTCAAACATAAGAGTACATATACCTATGGTTACAAATGAACAATGTTTCTTTCAATTTTGGAATGGTAGACCTGAAGCAAATACACAAAGTATTGTTAGGTCATATCATATGGAAGTTGGGAAGGCATATGAAGTTAATACTTCAAATTATCATTCTGCTGTGAATTTTGGTACTGAGTTTAGATACCACTTGATAGGTGTGAAATACGTTTAAAAGCAGACTCCAAACCTGTTTGTCTTTGCATAGTAATCTTATTCCCAAAAGGCAATTGACTCATAAAAACGTCAAAGTCATTTTCATTAAAAACTTTTTCATCTTGAAATCTTACTAGCAAAATATGTAGTAGTCCTCCTACTAATTTGCTTTCTGTAAAGAATGTAAACCGTTTAGATATTTCATCTTTGTAACACCAAACTTTACTTTGACAGCCATACACTCTGTATTCGTCTGTACATCTAGTTTGGTCAAACTGAGGAAGACAATCTGACAAACTCATTATAAATTCGTACTTGTCTAAATCTTCCTCTAATATTTCTAACGTGTCTTTGATTTCTTCGAAGTTATTCACTGTTGGCGTTTTTATCCACCCATACTATTTCAATGCCCCTACGTGCTAATTCGTTACGGCATTTCTGCTTGATTTTAGGCTTTTGCCCGTTGTTAATATATTCTATTAATTCTTCTTTGGAAGTATTCTTAATATAAAAGTTTCGTGTAACAACTGTTTGTGTACCACGTGCTACTGTTTTTTGTGTTGCTGAAAATTTTGTTGGCATAGTTATCTCCCTTGTCCTCTATTAATTGCCATAGAGCGTTTTTTACTTTTGTTCATAGTAGACATTGCAATTTTTACTCTGCGTCCTCTACCACCAACACCAGTCGAAGAACACTTTCTTCCGTTGCCGTTAATTAATGATTTGTTTACCTTTCTTCTACTTGCTTTTGCCATTTTGCTCCTTGGTTGATGTTATATTTATTATTCGTCTCTTAAATTGTTATTAGTTTTGATTGCCTTTTCTAGTAATTTTAGTTCTGCTTTTAACATTTTAGAATAGTGCAATAATGCTTTTGTGTCTTTTGGAAAACAATGTCCTCCAAATCCATATTTGCCATCAGGGCCTGGTACTTTCATATGACTGTTACCCATACGTGGATCTCTAGTCAACATATCTGTGAACTGGTCCCAACTGGCTCTTGCACCACTTACATTATAAAGTTTTTCTAATTCATTAAACCAAATAACTTTAGTTGCCAACCAACTGTTAATAGTATACTTTATAAGACTTGCTGTGATTAAATCTACTTTAAAAGTAGGAACAACTTTTACGTTGCTGTGTCTATGATATATTTTTTCAACAAAATCACAATCTTTCCATTTACCACCTAGCACTTGCATATTTGGATTTATAAAATCATCCAGTGCATTTGCTTCTGTGAGAAACTCTGGGTTATAAACTATACGCAATTTAAAGTCCTTTTTAAACGTAGTTAAGTGATGTGGTGTAATAGTACTCTTTATCACAACAACGCCTTTATACGACTCCTTATGCAGTCCAGCGAGTACTTGTTGTACTATGCTGACATCTACATCATATTGGTCATCACGTTTCGGAGTAGGCACACATACAAAAAGGAGTGGTGGATCAAAGTCATTGACAAGTTTATCAATTGTGTTGTCCTCTGAAATTTTAGGATCCACCACGAACTGTTTAACGGTGTCAGTATTAAACCCATTGGCTACTGCACCGCCTACGAAACCTTTTCCTATTATACCTATCTTAACATCTGTCATTTAAATAACTCCGCTAAGTTCATTAATACTGCCGTTCCTGTGATAGCACTACCTATCATAATTGCTTTATCATTCCAACATTGACCAACATATACCCAAGCGATACTGCTGAGTGCGTAGGCTACTTTGCCTTCTGTCATAAACCCAGCACTCTGTAAAAATACACCTGTTACTGCTAACACCGTTGCTAACCATTTGATATAACTGTCTAAGCCTCCTGTTGGTGTACTAGGAGAAAATATATCTACTTGCTCTTGTGCTTCTGCTAATTCTTCTTTGAGTCTCTGACGTTCAGCATTTAAGTCACGTGCAAGTTGTCCTGCTTTGCTTGTGGTATCAAGTGTTTTTACTTGTTCTTTAAATGACTTTTCCATTATATCATATACTCAGTAATAATTGTTCTAATAAACAATACAATACCGACACCATTAAGTAATATTAATGCTCGGTCCTTCCATAACAAACCAACAATCATCCAACCGGTTACACCTATAAGACTTAATACTGTATCAAGTAATTGTAAATATGCTGGTTCTGGAATACCTCTGATGCTCATACTCGCAAGTATAAAGCAACTTGCTGTCCATTTAACATACCAACTAAGATCTTGCTTTGGCGTAGCACTTTTCTGAATACGTTTGCTATTCTTAATTTCGTCTGGATGAAAGTCGTTTGTCATAATCGTTATTATACAGTAAAAATATGTTTATG
>Ga0233438_10001008_pt1 | contig 32997 bp, 27 predicted proteins | sample SI_123_September_FD_182720 | JGI IMG/M metagenome (GOLD analysis project Ga0233438, IMG submission 182720) | Seawater microbial communities from Saanich Inlet, British Columbia, Canada - SI_123_September2016_10_MG | ecosystem: Environmental > Aquatic > Marine > Inlet | place: Canada: British...
CCATCTCCTCGACCTTTTGTGCCTTGACCCTGAGATTGGTCAACTGTTCTCGAGATATAGAAGTCAACTCGTAAGTCTTACGACGTCCCGGTGCAGACTTGTAGATCATTGTATGAAAACTCCCTGTCGTGACATGCATCCAGATGAAATACGCAATGAATGAAGGCTATTTGATCCAGACTACAATATCGCTTTACAACAACACCAATTTACAACAACGCCATGAAAATGCATAACACTATGAGCTAATATTTTGCTCATTGAGTATCACACATATATACCAGCAAGACAACATGATTTTGATAAATGCGCCCCGTAAATCCCCCCTTGTCATTTGGACTCTTTCCGCTATCAATGTTTTGATAGCATCATGCAATCAAACTGCCCTGGCTCAAGCAAGTCCTCAACAAAGGCACGATGTATTGCAAGCTATCAAAGCCTCGCAGGCTCCTGTCGCCGATAACAAATACATCTCTACACAACTTAAAGCGCTCGATCTAGCAGCCGAAGGCAAATTGACCGAGGCGCACCAGACATTGATAAAAATAGTGCCGAGCAGCAATGAAATCAAAAAAATAGTGGCACAAAAAAATGCCTCTCGTGACGTGATCTCGGTGCTTTATTTTGCCGCTTTGATCGAGCGATATACCGATCAATTTAAACTCTCGATCCAGCATCTGGAAGACATCGACACTCTCTATCAAAACTGCACATTATTGCGCGGCAGCTTTGTGCAGACGCGCCCCGATCTACCCTTGCTCGATCAGGCGCTCAAACGCACCGAGTCCCCTGAGCCAATATTTGCAAAAGATCAAGCTGCTACCACGTGGGAAAGAGTCCAGTTGATGGAGAGAATGGGAGATGTCTATCGGCGCTTTCATAAAAATCAGCTAGCTCTCCAGCAGTATAAAAGCGCTTTGTTTGTGGCAGAAAGAGATGGCACCGTCTCTGGTGTCGTACGCGATCTCATGGAAAAGATATCGGGTGTTTTGACCGAGCAAAAAGATTTTGCAGAAGCAGAGCAATACGCCCGCAGACTGGTCGATGCAACTATGATCACAGCTGACGAAAGCGATTTTAGAAAGATCAACGATCATCTCTGGGCGCATTTTGCCCTTGCCGATATCCTGCGTTATCAAGGAAAAGAGACAGCTTTGCAAAAAATCGAAAATGAGGACGAATCGATCATAAGTAGAGCCATGGCTGCTCGCAGCAAAATGGAGAAACTCAATCACTTACCAAACCTGGAAGAAATCAAGAATTTTTATCTACTCAAGCAATTTGCCAAGCACCCGCCCACCTGCCTTGGTGATATGGTCTGGGAGATCAAAGAGTTTAAGCTCAAGAGCCTGCCGGTCATTTCCTGGCTGCCTCCGGAAGGGCAAAAGATCAAGGCGATCATCATCTGCATCCACGGCTTGGGCCTGGACAACAGGTCATTTACTGCCTTTGGTAGACAGTTTGCCGACCGTGGCTATTTTGTCATTGCTCTAGATGTGCGAGGATTTGGCGCCTGGCTGTCCGTACCAGGCAAAGAAGAAGCAGCATATGATGCCACCATCCACGACATCAAACGCGTAGCCCAAATCGTCGGCAAAAGCAATCCAGGCATCCCAAGATTTATCTTGGGAGAGTCCATGGGTGGTGCAATCGCTCTGCAAGCGGCAGCACGCATACCTGATACCTTTGCCGGTGTGATCTCCTCTGTCCCATCAGCCAAGCGTTACCAGCAGCGCTCTATGACTTTCACGACTGCCAGGCACTTTCTCCGCGATCCCAATATGCCATTTAATATAGGAGAGCAGATAGCCAAGCAAGCGACGAGCGACCAAGCAGCTCGAGAAGCCTGGGAAAACGATCCCAAGGCCAAGTTTTATCTCACTCCAAAAGAGCTGATGCACTTTGACAAATTTATGAAACGCACCACCGAATTTTCCTCTACGATCAAGACGACACCATCTCTGGTGATCCAGGGACTCAAGGATCGCCTTGTCCAGCCCGAAGGCACGTTCAAGATATTCGAATCCATCCCTTGCGACAACAAGACCCTGATGATCGTAGGAGAGTTTGAACATTTGATCTTTGAAAACGAAGAACCCTCCTCTGTCCTCATGGACACTGTATCGTCCTGGATCGATAGGATGGGAGATCTTGCAAAATGATAGACAAAGGCCCCCGTCAGAGCCGGGAGCCTTTATCAGTACAGATAAACTAGATTGATCTAGTTTGCCTAGATCATCTCGTCGATGCATTCCTGCCAGACTTTTTTGTCTGCACGCAGATCCTGCTTGACCAGAGCGCCCTTTTTAAAGGCGATCTCGGAGTCTTCGTAGGTGGGTTTGTCGGTCTTGTAGACGACGCCCAGAGGGATACGATCGCCCCATTCCCAGGCCTTGTTCAAGCTGCTATTAAAATCACTCGGATCCCAATTTTCGTCTTCGAGTTTGTAGACGCGCTCTTTAAAGAAGGGATAGGTATTGATTTTATTGTAGGTCACGCACGGGCTGTGGACGTCGACCAGCGAAAATCCCTTGTGCTCGATCGCGGCAGCGATGGTATCAGCAAGGTGCTTTTGCTCGCCAGAAAACGCGCGGGCCACAAAGGTCGCACCGGCAGTGATTGCCAGGGCCAGAGGATTGAGCGGGTTTTCAACGTTGCCCATGGGAGTGGACTTGGTCTTGTGTCCAACGGTAGTCGTTGGCGAAGTCTGGCCAGTGGTCAGACCATAGATCTGGTTGTCCATAACAATATAGGTGACATCGAGATTGCGACGCATAGCGTGGATCAAGTGACCGACACCGATACCGTAACCGTCTCCGTCTCCACCAGTGATGATGGTTTTGAGATCGGTATTGGCCAGGTGAGCACCGGTAGCCACGGGTACTGCACGACCGTGCAAGCTGTGGATGCCGTATGCATTGATGAAACCAGGGAGGTTGGAAGAGCAGCCGATACCGGATACGACCAATAGATTGTGGGTCGGTATGCCGAGCTTGGCTGCTGCGGTCTGGATGCCCTTGAGCACGCCAAAGTCACCACAACCAGGACACCAGTCAGGCTCGACTGGTCCTTTATAAGTCTCAACTGGAAGCTCTATTACAGTTGCCATTGTTTATACGTTCCTCGTAAAAATTGAAGATTGGGTTGAGATTTGGCTGCTTACACTTTCTCGAAAGAATAAGTGGCTCCGGTCTTTACGCCTACTTTCATCTGGCCGGCTTTTTCGCCAGTCGCACGATCCGAAAGCTGAACGTTCCAGACAGGCTCGCCATGACCGTTGGCAGCTTCTTGAGCTACTTGGGTCGGTCTCATCTTTTCGCCGTTGTGAGTACGGAGATAGTGATAGGCAAAGTCTCTGGCTTCTTCCTCGGATACGTCGAGCGAAAGCTCTCCGCCTTTGAGGATACGGTTGACATGGTCGATGACCATTTGCGGTTCGAGGGGCTCGCCATCGTATTTGTTTATATGGCCATCCATCGATACGCCGGTCTCGGACTTGATGTAGCGTGCCATCTGGCTGGTGAAGTTGACCTCGACGGAGATCTTCTTCTTGCACTTGGCCAGGATCTCGCCAACTTCTTTTGCATGGAAGGGGAGGATCCATTTGATGCAGAGCACGTTGGTCTTGGTGCCTTGAGCGGTAAGCTTGGCAGCGGCCTCGGTAGCCACGCCCCAAGTGGAGCCCCAGCAAACAAGGGTCAAATCTGCATCAGCAGGACCTTCGAGCTTGGGTGCAGGCAATTCTTTAAGCAGGTTATCCATCTTGCGCTGACGCTTTTCCATCATCTTGCGACGGACTGCTTGAGTCGTAAACATATCGGAGACAAGGATGGACTCTTCGTCATGCTCATCGGTAGCCGATACATAATTGGTATTGGGAGTACCAGGGATAGTTCTAGGAGAGATACCGGACTCGGTGAGTTTAAAGCGCTTAAACTTGCCTTGCTCTTCAGGGTTCCACTCAGTGACCATCTCGCCGCGGTTGATCTCAGGATCATGCTTGAGCACTTCGACATCCACGGTTTCGGGGTGTTCGCTCAAAAGCAGATCAGACATCAGCAAGACAGGCAGCTGGTATTTGTCAGCAAAGTTAAATACGTCAACGGTAGTCTGATAAGCATCGGCGATGTCTTTGGGAGCGACGATGATACGAGGAAACTCGCCCTGGGAAGCTCCATAAACCTGGAACAAGTCAGCTTGTTCGGTCTTGGTGGGCAGACCGGTTGAGGGGCCGCCACGTTGAACTTCGACGCAGACCACTGGGACTTCCATGATTCCGGCCATACCGACTGCTTCGGTCATCAAGGCAAAGCCACCACCGGCGGTTGCGCACATGCTACGAGCACCAGCAATGCCAGCGCCAATGGCCATATTGATTACAGAGATCTCGTCTTCGCATTGCTTGACACAAATCCCGGTGCGATGGGCATTGCTGGCCATCCAGTGAAGGATAGTCGATGCAGGAGTCATCGGGTAGGCCGAATAAAACTTGCAACCAGCAGCATATGCGCCCATGGCAATAGCTTCGTTACCGGTCATAAAAGGACGACGCTTTTTGGTGAAAGTCCATTCCTTTGTGACGGGCTTGCAATTTGCCTTGGCAAATTCGAAACCAGCTTTGAGGAGGCTGACGTTGAGGTCGATTACTTTTTGGCCCTTATGTGCAAAGGTATCGGTCAATACGCTAGACGGCTGCTCGAGGCCGATATTGGCAAGATAGGCTACAGCACCCATGGCCACTGTGTTTTGCATGATAGGTTGCAGTGGGCCGTGCTCGGCGACGACTTCTTCGCAGACTTTTTTCATGGGCAGACCGAGGATGGTGACGCCCTTTTTGACTTGATCAGGCATGCACTTGATGCGGTCGCTGTTAAAGATAACTACGCCGCCTTCGTTGACTTCGCCGGCATGACGCTCGATGGAATCCTGGTTGAGAGCGACTAGCACATCTAACTTATCGCCGTGATTGAGGACTTTTTCTTCGCCGATTCTGACTTTCAACCAGATATGGCCACCCCTAATAATGGATTGATAGCAATTGTATGCGTAGACATGGAGTCCCAGCCTTCCGCATGACCGAGCCAACGTATCGCCGGACTTATCCAGACCGTCACCGGCCGCGCCAGCAATCCCTACTGTGACTTCCTGCATTCGCTCTACCTCAAATGGCCTTAAGGCCTTAACTGTGTATGTGTCGTTTTTTGGACTCAGAGACTCAAAAAGACCGCCCCGTAAGTCCTACCGGCATCGCCCTCTCATGGAGCAAGCCAGCAAGAAGCGCATGGATATGCACTATACAAGTGTAAAAAGATACCACGATTGGCAAATATGTTTGCTAATTCGGGCGAAAGCGGGGTTAGCAGTAAACATTTCGAGACAAGATTTTACTGCTATATAAGGTGCTTCTAAACAAGCCAGGACGCCGCAGCGGACGGGTTTCAAGCAAGGGCGACGACTATTAGCGCAAATTGGCAAAGCCAGCCTTTGAGAGGGCAAAAGCATCAAAGAGGCGCAGGTACACTCTTTTGAAGCAAAAGGCGAAAAGACCACGAGGGACCTTTCGCCTTTTTGATTTGATTATTTTAACCGTTCAGCCGGTTTATTTAATGGGCATGCTCTACCGCAGGAGCCTCATGCTGCTCTGCAGAACCGTGATGCTCGACAGCCAGCGGCTGACTCCACCACCAACCCATAGTACCGATCAAAAGACCAGCTGCGACCACGGTGACGAGCTTGAGCAGCATGTCCTGCATGGAGGTCTCAGGGATGATCTCGCCAGCATGAGTGGGATGGCCGTGAGCATCATGATCATCATGACCATGGTCATGTTTGTGATCGTGATTATGATCATGATCGTGATTACAGTCTGGGCCGTGTTGATGATCGCTCATTTAACAATTTGCTCCTGTAGGTCTAAAAGGCAAGAGCCTAGCGAATGGGAAATATATATGCGATCCAGGCCAATCCGGCCACAGCCAGAAAGATGACCAGGGCATAAGATTGACCGCGGCCAGTCTGCAGGTACTTGAGGACTTCGGCTGCGCTGACAAACAACAGGCCGACTCCGTTGACGATGCCTTCGACAAAGACCATGTCTATCAAGGTCCAGGCGCGCTTGAAGAGCGGCAAAAACACCCTGTCGACGAGACCAAAATAGATATCGTCCATGTACCACTTATTGAGCGACATGTTGTAGAGCATCTGTCTGACGCCACTACGGGCTTCTGCAAAACCACGAGCAATATGTACAGTGCGCGTGAGATACATCAGATAAGCCATTGCGAAGCCAAATACGGCGATGGCGATAGAGGTCCCCATTAGAGTCAGATTGACGCCTTCAAAGTGAGGTCCGGATGGGCCAAAGACAAAAGAGGCAAAGTGGTTGGGCAGACCATGTTCACTATGCTCGCCGGCAAGAGCAGCTTGCAGGTTGGCAAAGTTAAACCCTAGATATCCAGTCAGCATTGAGGGGATCGAGAGCACCAGGAGCGGCCAGGTCATGGCGGCAGGTGATTCGTGAGGGTGGGCATTGCCTCTATAAGTACCAGTGAAGGTAAGGAAATAGAGACGGAACATATAAAAGGCGGTCATGCCAGCGGTGATGAGCATCAACCAGCCGATAAACGGATGATTGACCATAGCACCAGAGATGATTTCGTCTTTGGAAAAGAAACCAGAGAAGAGCGGAAAGCCCGCTATGGCCATAGTACCGATCAAGAAGCAAAAATGCGTTATCGGCATAGACTTGCGCAGACCGCCCATATTACGGATGTCCTGCTCGCCATGCAGACCGTGGATCACGGCGCCAGAGCAGAGAAAGAGCATGGCTTTGAAAAAGGCGTGGTTGAAAAGGTGGAAGATACCACCGGTGAAGGCACCAACTCCGAGTCCGACAAACATGTAGCCGAGCTGAGAGCATGTAGACCAGGCCAGTACACGCTTGATGTCATTTTGGCTCATGGCGATGGTTGCAGCCATAAAGGCAGTGATGGCACCGACGGTGGCAACGACAGTCAAGGCAGGACCCATTTGTCCATCTGGAGTCAACCAGATGGGGTAGGCACGAGCAACGAGATAAATGCCTGCGGCGACCATGGTGGCGGCATGGATCAAGGCAGAGATAGGGGTGGGACCTTCCATTGCATCAGGTAGCCACACATGCAGAGGAAACTGAGCGGATTTTGCCATCGGGCCCATGAAAATCAAGCAGGCGATGACAAAGAGTGAACCAGCAGTGATGGCATTAGCCTCAGCCGCTTTGTGGATCACCGAAGCCAAATCGGTGCCATTGCTACCGACGAAGCCCAGCAAGACGCCACCTTGATAAAAATCTTTGGTGGCCATCAAAAAGAGCAGGATCCCGATCAAAAAACCAAAGTCACCAACGCGGTTGACGACAAAGGCCTTCATGCAGGCCTTTGCTGCGGACTCTTTATACCACCAGAAACCGATCAAGAAATAAGAGCAGACACCGACCAGCTCCCAGAATCCATACATCTGAAAGAGGTTGGTCGAGACGACCAGACCAAGCATCGAACCAGTAAAGAGAGAGAGGTAGGCGTAAAAACGAGAGTAGCCTGGATCTTCTCTCATATAGCCATGAGTGTAGATCTGAACGAGCAAACTCACGGCTGTTACAACGATCAACATCAAAGATGCAAGATTGTCGACAAGCACGCCCACTGACAGTGTAAAAGCCTGCGAGCTAAACCAATCTATATTTTGCTGAAAGAAAGGCTCTGGATAAGCCTTGGTGACTAGCGCTTGAAAAATGGCGATCGAGTGGAAGAGGCCATACACCACAGCCGATACCGATGTAATCATCGACATCGTCTTGGATGCTCTCAAACCCATGATGATTAAAAAGCCGGCGAGAAAAGGCGCAGCGACAATGAAACCAGCATGCTCTACGAACCATTTGAGTTGCGAAGGATCGAGGGGCAGCAAAATGTATCTCCTTGAGACCTATTGTGAGATCGTCAGTCTATATCTCTTGACTTGGCAAGGCTGAAAATCAGCACTTAGCCAGCCTAAGAGTACTAAACTCGGGCTGAAAATCGAACCTAGGATTAATGAAATTTTGTGAGAAGAATTTTCTTTAAAAATAGCCGCAGAACGCCAAATGCAGAGGGTGATCCATTTATACTCTTAGCCAAAGTGTAATCAAACTTGGAGAAAGTTGTGTCAGAACCCCAACACTTATTGAGTATCTTGCTCTTGGTACCGCTACTCGGCTGCCTAGCTATTGCCTGCTCGCCAGAAGGCATGGCTCGCAAGATGGCTATCGGCTTCGGTAGTGCACTATTTGCAGTATCGGCCTGGCTGGTCGCTCAATTTGACTTGTCACGTGCTAGCGAATACCAATTTGTCGAGCGTTTGAGCTGGTTCAAGCATCCCTTTCCAGTCGAATACTTCGTCGGTGCTGACGGTCTGTCGCTTTCCATGGTGGCATTGACCGGCTTTGTCACATTGATGGCGATCCTCGCCTCTACATCTATAGGCAACAATCGTCCTCGCCTTTACTACAGTATGCTCATGCTCTTGACCTTTTCGGTATTGGGCGTGTTTATCTCGATGGACTTGCTCCAATTTTTTATCGTATACGAGCTAGAGCTAGTACCTATGTACTTCTTGATCGCCATCTGGGGCGGTCCACGCCGTAGTTATGCAGCACTCAAGTTTTTGATCTATACATTTTTCGGTGGCGTTCTGATGCTCGCCAGCCTCGTCTATATGTATTCGCAAATGAATGCCAGTGCGACCTTTGACATGGTCAAACTCGCGAGCCTCACTCCGCTCTTGCCACGTGACATCCAGATCATGTCATGCCTGGGGTTCTTTTTGGCCTTCATCATCAAATTGCCTTCCTTCCCCTTCCATACCTGGTTGCCAGACGCTCACGTCGAAGCCCCCACACCTATTTCAATGCTCCTTGCCGGCCTCTTGCTCAAGATGGGCTCTTATGGACTGGTACGCATCTGCCTCGGCTTTTTTCCGTATTTCTTCATCGACTACGGTCCGCAGATCATGGCCCTGGGTGCATTTAACATAGTCTGGGCAGCAGCGGCCTGCCTGGTACAACAAGATATGAAGCGGATCATCGCTCTATCTTCTGTATCTCACATGGGCTTTGTTCTCCTCGGCGTAGCATCGCTCTCTTCCGGCGCCCTCAACGGTGCTATCTTCCAGATGGTCTCGCACGGTGTCATCTCTGCCCTCTTGTTCTTTTTGGTCGGTGCAGTCTACGAGCGCACTCACACCAGACAATTGGCGGAGATCGGCGGCGGTCTCGCCAAGCAAATGCCCACTCTCTTTTATTTCTGGATGCTCGGCTGCATGGCCAACCTTGGTCTGCCCGGACTCTCTGGTTTTGTCGCAGAAGTTACGATCTTTTATGGCGCTTTCACCTCGCCCATGGCAGAGTGGATCTCCAAGGGAGGCATGGTACAGGGGTGGATCTATCTAGCTTGCACTGGGGTCATCTTGACCGCAGGCTACATGCTCTGGCTGCTCAAAAAACTCTTTTACGGCGAAGAATTGCCTAAGTGGAAGGGGCATTTGCATGATGCCACTACTACTGAAAAGATCGTAGCCTATACGCTTTCTTTCTCGATCCTCGCTCTAGGTGTTTATCCCGCCGTGCTCACTCGCTACTATCAGCCCATCTCGGACAAGATGGCTGCTGAAGCCAAGGAGCACATCGAGATCGGTTTTGATACCAATCAGCAACAAGACCCAGAAAAGCAAGTGCACTAAGTAATCTAAAAAACTAAAATCAAAAAACCAAAGAAAGCGCCGCAAAAACGGCGCTTTTTTTTAGGCACGATAAATATTTAGGCCAAGTCAAAAAATTTTAGTCCAATTGCTTCATCGGCTCGATCGGTACCATATCGATGGGCGATTCATAATTTATTACCTTGCCATTGCCAGACTGCGGACGCATGATCACGCGTCCTTCGATGGCCTTGCTCACACTGGCTGAGACACTGTTGATCAGATCCGCGCTTGTCTTGGCATCATAATACTTGCCTCCAGAAGTCTTGGCTATGCAGTCCAGTTGTCTCCTTGCCGCTGGATCTTGGTGCAAGTCTAGACCGACCACGTCTACTTTTATCTTGATGCCGTACAAAGGCAATTGAGCGATCTCCTTGCATGGATCACCGCCGCAGGTATCAGCACCATCGGTGATGAGGATGATGACATTATCGCCATCGAGCCCCCTAAAATCTCTCTGGGCAGCCTGCCTGATCGACTCCGCCAGTGGTGTCATGCCATATGGCTTGATTTGCCTGACCTTCTCCAGGATGGCCCGCCGATTACTACGCTCGATTGGTACCCAGAGTGCTGTATTTTCGCATTCCGAAAACAAGCTGGCACCAGTCAGTGCAAACATAGATCGCTTATGGTTTTCGTACCCCTGGCCAAAGACTCGCAGACCGAGATTGACGTCTGTTGGTATGCGATTGAGAGCGCGCTGCAAAACCATTTTGGCAGCGTCGATACGCTGAGTGGCACCATCGAGTTTTTCGATCATGCTGCGCGACCCATCAACAATAAACAAGATATTGAGCGGTTTGGATTTTTTTTCTATGCCTGCCTGAATCAATGCGGCATCTGTACCTGCTTGCAGTGTGGTCGACTCAGTGCCTGCCTGCAAAGTAGTAGAGTCGGTCCCTGTTCGCAGAGTAGTAGAGCCTGTACCGCCTTGTAAAACCGGAGCACCAATCGGCGCCATTTGATTGGATCGGCCATAAGTATCAAAACCATGACTGTCCACATATTGACCACCCCGACCACCCGCAGGAACAGGCATAGGCATTGCATTGGGATCGGCCTGGGCGATTGTCGGCAAGCTTGAAGTAGCCAAAAGCCCCAGTGAAAGACAAGTAGCCAGACCAATCTTAGTCTTTTTCATCGTTTTCTTTGTCATCGGCTTTCTTGTCATCGTCGTTCTTCTTTGCTTCGCCTTTGCTATGGTCTTCGATCTCTTTCTTTATCTTATCCTCTTGCTCCTGTCTCTTCTGCCTTTCCTTATCCTCTTGCTCTTGCCTGCCCTTGGCTTCTTTTTCGAGCCTTTCTTTTATCTTGGCCTCTTTTTTGGCCTGCAATTGTCGCTCTTTCTCCTTGCGCCTTTCTTCTTCTGGGTTTTCGAGCTTGGCTTCGACTTTTTCATTGCCTGCAAATTGATCGCCTGGATTGTCGAGCATATTGGTATCGACTACTCTGATCACGCGCCTGGAGACCGGAAAAGACTTTTGACCACGTGCGATATTGGCCCAAACAGTCACGTAGTACAAACCAGGCTTGTTATCATTTGACAAAGTAATGCGACCGCTAAATTCGCCGCCATCGACTCTGATACCACCTTTGATAGGGATATCAGAAATAGGTTTGACCTCGCCACCAGATCCTGCTACAGCTATGAGCGGCGCTGCCAGGGCAACAGGCGGGATAAAGAGCCCCCCAGCGATCGCTGCTGCCATCCCCACGACTTTGAGTGCCGCGATCGCCCGATCGTGATTTTGCTCGGAGCGATTGCTAAATGCAATATAGTCCAGGGGCGGAAAATATGGCAGTGCTTCTTCGCTATCATCCGCTACACTGTTGCCAGCATCAGGGTTTTCGGCCTCCCAGGCGATGGTGATCTTGTCAAAGTTGAATGGCGCTTGCACCACCCCTTTGAGGTCTAGCTTTTCGCCAAGACGCATCTCCTTGGGCACCGGCAACATTAGACTATGTCGTGTGATTATCTCCATGACGGTGTAGACCTTGCCACCATCCTGAGAAGGCATTGACGAGACCGATAGATGACTAGCGTCGGCATTGAGAATGGCATCACGATCGTCCTGCCGACTGAGAAATATCTTGAGCGTCTCGGCCATAGCTGCACGTGTCAGTTTACGTATACCAGCTTGTCGCATCTTGCAGGATGTGACGCTCTCCGAAACGGCATCCGCTCCATCAAGGAGAGTCAGCCTGCGATCTGGATTATCTCCTTTGGCGTCGTAATGAGAGAGAGTATCTCGACGCACGAGATCTTGCACCATATGTAGTGACATCTTGTCGGCTAGATCATCGTTAGCAAGCCCCTGCAAACCATAATTCTTTCGTTCGTTATTGATGAGGTTAAAAAGAAACTGCGAGGCTTCTTTGGCGCTCACAGACTCATTGTTTTCGGGCAGTGCAGCAATTGCATCAAGATAATGCACTTCCTGGGCTGACTCCAAAGCAGGGTGGGGATCGTCGATCCAGTTACTATTGGAATTGAGACTTGGTGGCACATCTGAGGCATCAGCACCAATTATGGTGCGCTTTAGGCGTTCTGTACGATCAAAAAGACTGTCATTGGGAAAGGTCTTTTTAAAGATGGATTGTTCTAGATCCGCCAACCGATCCTCAATCCTCAGATCTGGATGGGGCTGACCTAGAGTGATCGACTCTAGATTACCGATTGCTGGATATTGGTCTTTTATAGGACCAGGTGCACGAGCAGGCGCAGGGGCAGGGGCAGGGGCAGGTGCAAGCTTGGGCGCCGCTACATCCTGCTGTATCTCGCCTGGCCTGGCAATACGTGGCGGAGTGTCTTGCTTTATCTCGCCCGGCCTTGGAATACGCGCCTGAGATTCTTGCTTAACCTCACCCGGTCTAGGGATGCGCACTTGGGCTTGATTGACCGACGGCTTAGTCTTATTAGGCACTTCGGGCTTGAGACCAGGCAATAAAAGAGGCGTGGCCTGCAGAGCCTCTTCTCCTGCTGCACAAACAGGCATTGAGCCGCAGTATGCGCTCACGACTAGCATTGAAGCCGCCAGGGCGACGATTTTGTGGAGCGCTGGAGCGTGCATGGCTCTATTTTAAACCAAACAAGCAAGTGCTCCCTGACGTCCGGTTAAGCCGCCCGATTGGCGGTGTGAAAAAAATAGATCAGGTCTGCAGCTAGTGCATAAATCACTGACATCAACAGTCTCGATCCCAGCGGAGAGTAGCTGTAGGGCGTTGAAAGCCTTGAGATCAGGCCTGGGCTGAGGCGACTGATGCCTAATTATCAAACCATCTGGACCACAAGCAGCACGAGCGACCTCATTCATATCGATATCGTGACCAGATAGATTAGAGACCTCAGCAAGAGCGCCAATCAATCCACTTTCTACTTCGGGACCGGTCGGATAGCAGCAGGTGCCGATGGCCGGACCGACAGCTGCAACCATGACCTCTGCCTTGCAGTCGAGTTGCTCCACCATGTATTGAGCTGCCCTAAATGCAATTGCTTTAGCGGTGCCTCGCCAGCCGGCATGGACGATACCGAGGGCTCTACGGACCGGATCAAAGATCATAACCGGCACGCAATCAGCAAAATGAAGGAGCAGAGGTGTCCTGACCACATTGGTAACCAGGCCGTCGAGATTGGACAAGTCCAGAGCCTCATTACGAGCCCCATCGGCATCTACGATCAAAACATTGCCGGAGTGGACTTGAGAAGGGACTTTTAAATGGTCGAATACATCGGCCAAACCAAGAGTCTCCAACAACAAATGCCGATTGGCTAGTGCAAGTGACTTGAGGTAATCGTCAGGCAGATTACGACCCAGATTGAAGGTATCGTAAGGAGCAGGAGACGAGCCACCATGTCTGGTGGTAAAGCAATGGATCAAGCCGGCATGCGGTATCAAAGACGGTGCCTGCAATAGGCCGAGGCTCTCACCTCCAGGAGTATCTAGGTCACACGCGACAAAAGAGCAAGTCTGGCGAGATCTCTGTAGGAGCTCATCGATAGGCATTTTTTGTTTACTCTGTAGCATGGTTTTATTGTAGCTCTACATCATAAAAAATCTACACTAATTCGTGGATGGACAGCCCACCACAGATATTGATGGCTTGACCGGTGATCGGTCGGGCGGCTTCGGATGCTAGATACACGGCTAGACCCGCAACCTCTGAAGGAGCAACCATTTTTTGCTGCGGTATCGAAAACCGGATGAGGTCTAGCGATTGCTCAGCAGGCAATTGGTTGAGACGACACCATTCTGGGTCAGTTATCTGGTCCACTGCCAAATCAGTCTCCACCCAGCCGGGACAGATGCAATTTGCAGTGACGCCGTACTGCGCCGTTTCCAGAGCCAGAGCCTGAGTCATACCGATCATGGCAAATTTGGATGCCGAATAGGCGCCTCCAAAAGCTTCGGCTTGCCGGCCCGAAATACTCGAGATATTTATGATTCTGCCAAATGTTCGCTCCTTCATCCCCATGGCTGCAGATTGCATCAATAACATTGCACTGTCCAGATTGATTGCAAAGACTCGCCTCCAATCAGACAGAGAGTGCCCGATCATTTCCCGACTTATATAAGTACCGGCGTTATTGATCAGGATATCTGCCAGCTTTACCGCATTTAGGCGACTAAATGCCTCCACTGCCTCAAGGTCGCGCATATCAAGAGAAAAAACCTGATCATCAGGCAGACCAAGATAAGCCAGTCCGGTATGATCGCGACAGGTGGCATAGACCTTGGCGCCAAGATCTTTGAAGGCCAGAGCACAAGCACGGCCAATCCCACGAGAGGCCCCGGTTATGAAAACTCTTTTATCAAGAAAGGCATCCGGCATAAAGCATGTCATAGGCATTTTCCACTTTGCAAGAACCCCAGTATTAATAGGGTCAGGGCTGATCCAAGACAATTGTGTGGGAACATTGGTAAACTTTCAACGGTCATACCGTCTGTTTGCTTAAAGCGGACAATCCCCTATTTATCAGTATCCAGCAGCATTAAGGTATAGAGAGATGATATCGAAAGACGTTAAAAAGGTCGCCAGCGCGCTTTTGCTGAGCCAGACACTGCTTGCTTTCACTCCGCTTTCGGCATTGGCTCAAGACAATCAGATCAGAGTTGCAGGCACAAGCGTCTTTTCTGTCCCCGCCGCTGGCGGTATGACCGCCGAAAAAAGAGCCGAAGTGATCCAACAAAACCTGGACAACGCTCTGGTGGCAGCCAAGGACAAAACACCAGCTGCGGTCAACATCACCTATGTAAAAGGCGTGCCGGTAGTCACTTTAGGAGGCTATCAAGTAGTCACCGTAGATAGTGCCAGCGCCAAGGCATCTAATACGACCCCGGCCCTTCTGGCTAAGCAATGGGCGGATTCCCTCCGCAACTCCATGCAGGATCAGGCAAGTATCAATAGCTATGTGTCCCAATTGTCTGGCGATTATTATTCTTCGGCACCGCAAGCCCAGGCCGCACCGCCTCAGCAACAAGCCGCTTATAATCCAAACAATCAGCCTCCTGCGCAGCAAGCAAGTTATCAAGGCGCCACGCAACGCTGGGGTCAAAATCCTCCGCCGCCTCAATACGGCGGGCAGCCCAACTATGGCGGCCAACCTCCCATGGGTGGCGGACAATATCAAGGCCGCGTGACCTACGCTCCTGCCGGCCTCAATATTCCTATTACACTTTCATCGGGTATCTCGACTCAGGTAGCCAAAGCTGGTGACATAATCCAGGCTCAGGTCAGCCAGGCAGTCATGCTGGGCGACTCCTCCATCCCGATCGGATCAGTGGTCATGGGCACTGTCACCGACGCCGAAGCCGGCCGTAGGCTCGGCAGGACAGGAGAGCTCAATATCAAATTTAACCGTCTGCGTACTCCCGATGGAGTAGAGACCCCAATCTCAGCTCACCTGGTCGGCGGTATCGGCAAATATGCCGGAGACGGAGACACCGTAAAAGGCGAGACCTGGAAGACCAAAGTCGGTCAGGGTGCTATTAGAGGCGCAATCGGAGCAGGTACCGGCGCTGCCCTCGGTACTGCCGTAGGAGCTATCGCTGGTGGTGGACGCGGCGTAGGCGCTGGCGCCTGGTCAGGTACAGCTATCGGCGGCACGGTCGGTGTTGCTCAATCGCTTTTGCTCCGCAAAGGCAAAGATGTCAATATCACAGCTGGCACTCCAATGACTATCCAGCTTGATGCCCCGGTATCAATAGCAGGCGGCCAGGGTTTTAATGGTGGCGGCTATCCCAATGCCGGCGGCGGTTATCCCAACGGCGGCGGCTATCCCAATGGTGGCGGCGGTTATCCTCAAAACTACTAAAAATCTCTCCGGGAACTTCGCATAGATCCGGCAGTCTCCTCTTGAGTCGGTTGTCGATTTAAAGGAGGTTTGTATGAAGAGGTTGACGGTTGCTCTATTGGCAGGGATGCTCCTGGCCGGTCAGTTTGCTCTCAGCTCCCCTGCTGAAGCACGTAAGTTGACCATTACCCAACGCCAGAACATACTCAAGCAAAAGATAAACACAGCTCAACGCCGTGGTGATCTCACTCTAAAAGAGGCCAATCATTTGCGTGATGACTTACGTGATGTATATGACCGCGAAGCCAAGATGCGCGACAAAAATGGTGGCAAGCTAAGCTACAAAAACATCACTGATATCGAAAAAGATCTCAATCGCATCAGTGTCAAGATCCAGAAAAAGGGTCTGGAAAAGAGAGTACAGTAGTCTTGTCTAAACGCCCTTGCTATAACCGCCGGCTATCTGCGTTTACATACGCATCTATAGGATTGGCACTCAGCCTGATAATCGGCTGCGCCGATGAGGCCTATAGCAATAGCGGCGAGCGACAAGCTACGCATCAAGAAGCTCAGGAAGCCCTGCAATCCTCTTTAGATAAGAGGATTCAGGGCTCTTCTAATAGACCTGCAGATGCTCTCACTCCCAACGAGAAAGAGATCCATACAGACAAAGCCAGCCCAATACCAAAGAAAGATCTGGTTTTGGCTCTTGGAGGTGGCGCATGCAAAGGCATGGCGCAGATCGGAGTGCTCAAAGAGCTAGAAAGAAATGGCATCAAATGCGATGCCATAGTCGGCACCAGTATGGGTGCCACCATTGGAGCTCTCTACAGTGCAGGGTATTCTCCTGATGAAATAGAAAAATTTTTCCGCGATCATGAAATACAAGAAGGTCTGAAAAAAGGCACAGTCATCCGCATTTTTACTTGGCCTTTCCGAGTCTGGGCACAGATATTCAAAGGAAAGCCCTATGCTGGATTTAACGATGGCAAGGCTTATCACAAGTTTTTGCAAAAGACACTCCCTTCCGACTTCAGCGATTGCAAGATACCTTTTTCCGTTGTTGCAACCAATCTCACCACAGGCAAAGTGGAACTCTTAAATCGCGGCGACCTGCCGACTGCAGTACTGGCTAGCAATGCCGTGCCAATGTTTTTTAAACCGGTAGAGATAGATGGTGATCTCTACGTGGACGGAGGACTTGGCGCCAACCTCCCGACCAAGGCAGCCGAAGCTCTTGGTGCAAAAAAAATCATTGCCGTACTCGTGGACGGAGCCATCAAACCAGTTTCAAACGAACGATTTAAGTCAAATCGCAGCACCATCTATCGCGTGGTAGACATATTGCTAGCAAATCTAGACAAAGACCACTTGCGCGATGCCGATATCCTTATTTATCCAAATGTAGATGATATAGGCGCAATCACAGTCAAGGATGAGGATATCAGCAAAGCAATCGAAGCCGGACGCAAGGCAGCTATTGATGCCATGCCCAAATTGATAATGTGTAAAGATATCGGCAAGCCATGAGAAGCCATGAAATACTATTGTTAATCAGCTATTCTCTATTTGGAGCCTAGCTTCAGTCTATCTGTCCACCAAAGAGGGTGTTTCGCCGCATGACATCAGCAGAACGAATCAATAAACCACAGTCAGCGACAGTGCTTTTGGTCGAAGACAACTTTGTCAACCAGAAAGTAGCTAGCGTCCTCTTACAGAGACTGGGCCTCAAGGTCAAAATAGTGTCCAACGGAGAAGAAGCAGTCAAAGAGGTACAAAAAAATAAGTACGACATAATACTTATGGACTGTCATATGCCGGTCATGGATGGCTTTCAGGCCACTGTCGAGATTCGCAAACTAGAAAGCATCTCGGAGTCCTACACCCCAATCATTGCAGTTACAGCTTTGGCCATGGGCGGCGACCGCGAACGCTGCATTGCAGCAGGCATGGACGACTATGTCGCCAAGCCGATCGATCGCGATATCCTCAAGGCCAAAATCAATCACTGGCTCAAAGGCGAGGTCGTGTATCAGAGCCAAAAACTACGTCGCAAAGTTTTACGCCCATTTACAGCTCTATCTCTGGTCGATGGCCAACCTATCGACATGGAAGAGCTCGAAGAATTTTATGGCAACGAAATGCTTGTCGAGATGATGGAGACATTTCTCACCCAAACAGAAGACATGATCGCCAAGTTGCGCATCCAGCTCTTTGAGCGCAATGCCCGTGCTATCGCCGGCCTTGCCCACGAAGTCAAGGCAAGCTGCGCATCCATCGGCGCCAAGCAAATAGCTAGATTATGCCTGTACCTCGAGCAAGCCGCCACCCAAAACGACTGGCTCGAAGTAGAAGAAACTCTTTCTTCGATAGAGAAAAACTTCAACAATCTCAAAAGCTATATCCAGTCCAGCTTGCAGCAAGAAAGCGCGACTTAGATAGCGGCATAGGGACTTAGCTTAGATATAGATCAATCTCTGCTGATTAGATAATATTGTCGACAAACCTCGAAGCATGCTTCGAGGTTTTTGACTTCTTCGGAAGCCAAGGCAAAATCGGATTTGTTGACAGCTATTTCCAGAGCCTGAGCGACATCGTGCAAGGCCTTTGCGCCTATGGCCTTGGCTGAACTGCGTAAGATCTCTGCCTTGCCGTTGATGTATTGTGCATCCCGTCTTTCCAACCCCTGATTGATCTGCCTCAACAAAATCTGACCGTCAGAAAAAAACAAGTCGACAACCTTGATCCGCTCAGCCTCGTCAAAGGAACTGAGAGGAGCAAGATTGATTGGGCTGAGATCGCACTGATCGGCTTGCTGACTCTGCAAGCCATTGTAGACCTGTTCGGACAACCAATACTTGATCTTGGAGTCCAATTCGTCACGGCTGATAGGCTTGGAGATGTAGTCGTCCATCCCCGCCGCCAGACAACGCTCCCGGTCGCCAGGCATCGCCAGAGCAGTAATGGCAATGATCGGTGTATAAATGCCTTGCGCGGCTTCTATTTTGCGAGTCGATCGAGCTGTCTCAAAGCCATCCATCACTGGCATCTGACAGTCCATTAGGATGAGTTTGTACTTGTACTTGGACAGCTTACCTAGGGCCTCTTTGCCATCACTTGCAATATCAGCCGCGAGACCTAGTCGGCGCAAGAGGATAATCGCGATCTTTTGATTGGCCTCATTGTCTTCGACCAATAATATTGGATTAGCTGCCAATTCACGACTATCCATTTTGGACTTGACGCCTCGTAAATTTATTGGCTGAGTGTGTCCTTGAGGTCGAGCAGAAAGTTCCCGACTTCTGTAAAGAAACCGTCATCGAGACAGAGGTCATCATCTTTTTGCGAACCATCCACATCAAGGCCAAGAGCATTTTGTATTTGTAGCCGTTCCGACTCGGGCAACTTTTCGATGGTAAACCCGACAAGCTCCATTCTACCTTTAATTGTAGGCAAAATAGTCAAATCATCAAGCCCTTTGAGATTGAATAGAACACAGGCATGGCGAGCATCTTGCATGCTTTCATCAAGTTTTTTGCAAGTTTGCAAGATCGTAACCTTGGCATTTTCGCCACGAGAGCTTTCGCCCAGCATCTTTGCCAACAATTGAGCACGTTTTTCGGCTGGCTCGATGATGGTGATATCCGAAATGGACGGCAAGACCAAAGAATTGAAATGATTTTTGAGAAAAAGCATGGCTACTTTATTATCAAACTCTAGATAGACACCCTTTTTTTGAGGTTCGCTCGATTTTTGATGAGACGAAAAAATATGTATTTTGCTATTGGGCGATGCTGATTTGAAGGCTGACAACAATGCCCAACCATTGCCTTCGGATAGGGCCGCATCCAAAATGATTGCATCAGGCTTATGGCGCGCCGACAAAGCAATTGCATCATCCGGATTATCAGAAGAAAACACGATGAATCCACTTTGCCGCGAAAGATCATGCAAAGCAGACGACAACGCTTCTGCTTCTTCGACGATCAGAGCCACAGGCACATGCACCTTGGGATTGCTGGTCGACATTTTCAACTCTCGTGCATGGGCTTCTTGTGCTTGAGCTTCTTGCAAGATACGGACACTGTCAAAATCTCTTTGATTAAGCACCAATCGGTCAGAATCACCAAGCATTTCGTTGATATTAAATTGTCCTTCTGGGATGGTGAGCTCTGCATCAAATTTTGCTTTTGAAGGAGGCTTGACGATTGGTTCGAGGTTTTGGGACACAAGATTATCATCAAACTTGTGCTGCAAAGGCAGGGTCAAGGTAAAAGTAGATCCCTTACCCGGCTCGGACTCTACTCTAATATCTCCACCAAGCATTTGTGCCAATTGCCTGCTGATGGTCAAACCTAAACCAGTGCCACCATATTTGCGGCTCGTTGTACCATCGGCTTGCTGAAAGGCTTCGAATATGATGTCTAGCTTATCCTTGGGAATACCAATACCAGTATCGGCGACAGCAAAGGACACCATCGGCACCCCATCACGATTGAGACTATCAACCGTCAGAGTGACCAGACCATCTTCGGTAAACTTGAAGGCATTACTCAACAAATTTTTGAGGATCTGGTTTACACGCTTGACGTCAGTATTAAATTTGGTGCCTCTTTCAATATTTGAATGCACCACAAAATCAAGAGGTTTCTCGGCGACAATCGGTTGCAAGGTACGCGATACATCATCGATCATGCCCCTTAGATCTACATTGCGCACATCCAATTGGATAGTGCCAGACTCGATCTTGGACAAATCCAGGATATCATTGATCAAAACCAATAGTTCTGATCCAGAAGTGTGAATAGTCCTGGCAAAATCCACATCAGTATCGGTGAGGTTCCCTTCGGCGTTTTCAGCCAGGATTTGAGACAGCACCAACAGACTATTGAGGGGCGTTCGCAATTCGTGTGACATGTTTGCGAGAAATTGAGACTTGTATTTGGAGGTCAAAGCCAATTGCTCGGCCTTATCTTCAAGAGCTTTGTGAGCTATTTCGATCTCTCGGGATTTTTCCTCGACTTGCTCTTTTTGCGCAGCCATAAGCCTGGCTCTCTCAGCCAACTCGTTATTGGTCCCTTCCAATTCGATTTGTTTGGCTTGCAATTCGGTCGCTAGATTTTGAGATTGAGCGAGCAGGATCTCAGTCTGCGAGTTGGCTTGAATGGTATTGAGTACGATACCGAGCAGATTGGCAAGTTGTTGTATCAGCGCCAACCTGATCTCTGTCAGCTCCTCGAGACTGGCTATCTCAATGACTCCTTTGACCAGCCCTTCAAACTCTATAGGATAAATTGCCAGGGTCTTGGGAGGCACCTCGCCAAGGCTGGATGAGATAGAGAAATATTCGCTCGGCAGGTTTTTGATGACTACAGGTTTGCGATCTATTGCCGCCTGACCAATCAGCCCTGAGCCCATCGAGATACGGTTTGGTATTTTTTGTCTGTCGCACGCATAAGCACTGGCCAGCTGCAAAAAGGGCTCATCCTCTTCGAAGTTGAGGAGATAAAAACTACCCTGGTGAAGACTGATCAAGTCTGCCAACTGCGAAAATACATAGTCCAGAACACGATTGTAGGATCTCTGTCCTTGCAGGTTTTGCGCAAAATGCGCGATATTGGTCTTGAGCCAATCTTGCTCTTGATTTTTGACTGTGGTCTCGCGCAAGTTGTAGATCATGGCATTGACTCGGTCTTTGAGCACGCCAACTTCGCCTGCGGCCTCCACTTTGATCTCTCTCGTCAAGTCACCCTTAGCAACAGCATCAGCAACGTCAGCCATCGCACGCACCTGAGTGGTCAAATTGGCCGCCAAGCGATTGACGTTATCGGTCAGATCGCTCCAGACTCCGCTGGCGGAGGGCACCCTGGCCTGAGCACCAAGACGGCCTTCGATCCCGACTTCTCGAGCAACGCTCGAAACCTGATCGGTAAAGAGAGCAAGGGTATCGATCATTTCATTGATAGTATCGGTCAACTCAGCAATCTCACCCTTGGCGGTCAACACAAGCTTACGGTGCAAATTGCCTTTGGCCACGTTAGTTACCACACTCGCTATACCGCGAACCTGTGATGTCAGACTGGATGCCATAAAATTGACACTATCGGTCAGATCTTTCCACGACCCTTCAACACCTGGAACAAAAGCTTGGCCACCAAGCAGCCCCTCCGCTCCGACCTCTCTAGCGACTCGAGAAACCTCGATCGACAGGCGGTTTAGTTTTTCGACCAGTGAATTGATCGTACCCCTGAGCTCAGCAAACTCGCCTCTATCATTGATATCGATGCGCTTAGAAAAGTCGCCCTGCGCCACCGCATTTAATACCAACGCCGCTTCTTGCACCAGGACTCTGCCATCCGCTGCTTGCACATACATTGATTGGCAGCGATCGGCCAGGTCATTAAATGCCTTGATGACGTCAGGAGATAATGGGCAGCTGCCATAATCAAGCCTAAAATCATATTGTCCTCGAGCCACCTGCTCGAGAGCATTGATTATGATCGACTCTTTTTCGATAGGTTTGCTGCTCTGCATCTCTGCCCCTGGGTTAAAGTATCATCTTATTATAAAGACTAAGGATCTAAGGATATAAGGTTATAATTGGGTCCATTGTCACTCGTCTTGCAACCACATGCTTGGACGTCAGCCGATCTGGAGTTTTGCGTGGTCCGCAGCGTCAATCAAAAAACAGCCTATGCCTTGATCCTTGCAGGGGTCTTGTTTTTGGCCTCCACGGCAGCGACCGGATGGCTCGTCTCCAACCTTATCAATGCGCAATGGTGGGTTTCGCACACTCACCAGGTCATCGAAAAAGGCCGTGAGCTTATGATAGCCGGTATCGATGTAGAGACCGGACAACGAGGCTATGTTTGCACTCAAAAAGAGCTCTTCCTCGACCCAGTCAAACGCTCACGCATTCAATTTCAAAATAGCCCTAAACAATTATTCGATCTTGTCTCCGACGATCCAGCCGCTCAGGATATTGCTCGAAAAATCCAGCTTCTTGCAATTGAAAAGCTAGCCTTTGTCGACCAGATACTCCAAATTGCCAAGACTGATCCCCATAAAGCCGCTGATTTGATTGGTACAGCCCGTGGCAAAGTCATCATGGACAAATTGCGTGATCAGATCGAAGCCATGGAGGATAGACAGCAACAACTGCTCCTAGAACGCCGAGCCTCGCTTCAGCAGCTTCAATGGTCCGTGATAGGGGCCGTCAGCATAGTGACAATATTCGAAGTCATGACTCTCGGCTATGTCTACCTGCTCAATCAAAAACATTCTCTAGCACAAGAAAAGATACGTCGAGCCCTAGAAGAAGAAAATCAACGCAGACGGGAAAGCGAAGAAGCCCTGAAGATCGCATCCGATAATCTGCGCCGGTCCAATCAAGACCTCCAGCAGTTTGTCTATGTCGCCAGCCATGATTTGCAAGAGCCGATTCGCGCTATCCACGGTTTTACCTCTATCCTTGCGCGCAAACTAGAACCACTTTTGACCGATGAGACTCGCAAGTCAATGGGTCAGATCACCAGCGGCGCAGAGCGCATGCGCACCTTAATCGAAGGCCTGCTGGCCTACGCTAGAGTCGAGTCCAGAGGCGAACAATTTAAATCAGTTGATATGGATGCACTGATCAATTCGATCGTTCAAGAAGATTTGAAGATGCGCATTGAGGAGACCGGAGCTCAAGTAACAGTAGAACCGCTGCCGGTTATACAAGGAGATGAGGGTCAATTGCGCATGCTCTTTACCAATCTCATCTCCAACGCGCTCAAATATAAGCGAGATGAACCCCCGAGAGTAAAAGTAGAATCAGTGTCTGGCAAGCATCACAATGTCATCTCGGTGCAAGACAATGGCATAGGCTTCGACCAAAAGCATGCCGACAGAATCTTCGTAATGTTTCAAAGACTACATTCTCGCAACCAATACGAAGGTACAGGCATAGGCCTGGCCTTGTGCAAACGAGTAGCCGAAAGGCATGGTGGCACGATAACAGCCAAATCAACACCTGGTCAGGGCTCGACTTTTATCGTCAGCTTTCCCAAGGCTCTGACACAATCGCAATCGCAAGAGAGCGTCACACTAACTACCGAGGCTTGATATGGTCGGAAAAGATATTCAGATTTTGATGGTCGAAGACAGTCCATCTGATGCAGAGTTGGCTGTACAGGCCTTTAAAGAGAGCAAATTGCTCAACGTACTCAATATTGTCGACAACGGGCAGTCCGCTCTTGACTATTTATTTGGCGAAGGCCAATATGCCGACAGGATCATCCCCGACCTCATCCTCCTCGACCTCAACCTGCCGGTCAAAAACGGTCACGAAGTATTGAATGAGATCAAGAAAAACGACAAGCTAAAACGTATTCCCGTTATCGTACTTACGACCTCGGATAATGAGAAAGATATTCTGGATTCGTATCAGCTACAAGCAAGTGCCTATATCACTAAGCCTGTGGACTTTGACAAGTTTATCGGTGTGATCAAGGACATACAAAACTTCTATTTTGTTGTGGCTAAGATTCCACATCAAAAGTAATGCGCTATAACTAGGTTGATGAATTCAACCAATTGCCAGATCCTATTGATAGAAGACAGCGAATCAGACGCGATCCTGCTGGCAGATATGCTGTCGGCAGTTACTGAGTTTCCGCACTTAATCGAGCACGCTCCAACCGTTGGCGAAGCCAGGGAAATCATGGGTAAATTTGCTCCAGACGTAATCTTGCTGGATCTCAATCTGCCTGATTCGCAGGGTCTAGATACGTATTCCGTCATCAGGCAAGCAGCGGCAACGGTACCAATAATCATCTTGACAGGCAATGATGATCGAGAAATGCTAGCAAGCGCTATGCAGAGCGGAGCCGACAATTATCTAATCAAAGGCCGAGCCGATGGCGGACGAGTGGCGACGGCAATAATGTCATCTATCATCGCCAAGAGCCGCAAGGCACCCTAAATATACCGAGCACAATTGTATATATGGAACCGATCGGAGGTTGTCACGTCTCCGAGAGCGAAGCCTGGAGCGCTTTTAGGTAATGTGCACATCCACATTGATCTAGCACGATCAGCGCGCCGATCTTCTTAAAGAGGAAAAGCATTATGAAATCAGCAGTTGTATGTATCGCCGCCGATCTGGTCGCGGCTGATGCAATAGTAGACGGCCTCAAGGCCACCGGTTTTACCAGCAATGAGATATCCATCTTGTTTCCCGATCGCTCGGGCAAACGAGATCTTGGCTACGAAAAACACACTAAGGCCCCCGAAGGCGCCTCAGCTGGCACATGCTCTGGTGCAATCCTGGGTGGAGCTGTTGGATGGCTCACAGGTATAGGCATACTGACGATACCTGGAGCGGGCCCTTTTATTGCTGCCGGACCGTTAATGGCCGCTCTTGGAGGCATGGCAGTGGGAGGCACGATAGGTGGACTGACAGGAGCTATGGTGGGTCTCGGCATCCCTGAGTACGAAGCAAAGCAATATGCTGGCAAATTGACCGATGGCAACATATTTATTTCGGTACATTGCGAGGACAACAAAGAGGCAATGCTTGTAGAGCAGATTTTTAAAAAGAATGGAGTTCGCGATATCAATCGCATGCCCGAACAAGCTGTACGTCGAGCTGCTTAAAAACTGCGAAACAGCCTAAATTTGGGCAACATGCGGAAAAAACAACCAGACATGAGAGGGATTTGTTCTGTTGAGCAAATCCCTCTTTTTTGCCCTTAATATACAACAACCCCAGGGGGTAAACCCTAGATCACCCACCCAAAAATCAACCACTTAAAAGACCCGGAATGCTAGCTAATAAATAATTCCAAAGTTTTATACAACCCGAAATAGCGACATTTGCAACTAGGGGTTTTCCAGAGTACAACTAAACTTGCGCAGGACCATAATAGTATCAAGCAACGAGATTGCATCTAGTTCAACGACACAAAGCGCAGGGGCGAGTGGCTCCATGGGCGGTGCCGCTGTGCACAAATCAAAAAAAAAGAGGAGTTCACAATGTCTAATGTAGTAGCTATTCGCAAGAACGCCGCAACCCTCAAAAAGGCTGAAAACAAAACTTATGAGGAAATGACGGACGCCGAATTGGTTGTTGCATGCCAATCAGGTGACACAAGAGCTATGGATGCTCTCCTCAACCGCCATCGCAAGACTGCCGAAATGATGCTCAGAAAGCTCGCCCCGGATTGGAAAGATACTAATGATCTCGTACAAGAAGTAATGATCCGCGTATGGAAGTCCGTCGGCAGCCTCCGTAATCCTCAGAGCTTTATGGGCTGGCTCAAGCAGATCGTCAACAATATTTTTTGCGACGAATTGAGACGCCGACCCAAACCAGGTCAATTTATCTACCTCGATGAGCCTGTTACCACTGACGCCGGATCGGAGCTTGGACCTCGCGAGATTGCTGATGAAAGAGCTCAACCCGACGAAGACATGCTCAAAGGTGAGTTGTCCGTAGTTGTGATGAATGCATACAAAAAGATCCCTGCCGACTTTAGAAAGGCAGCAATGCTGCGCGATATTGAAGGTCTCTCCTATGAAGAAATTGCAGTGATCACCAATGCAGAACTCGGCACAGTTAAGTCCCGTATATCCAGAGCACGGGCCAAGATGCAACGCTGCATCTCACCCTACCTCAGAGAATCTGCCTAAGAATCTGCCCAATTTAAATCACATTTGAAATAAAGTCTTAGCAAGAGCGAGAGTGTGCAAATTACTCTCGCTCTTAATCTCACACAGAGATGCCCCGAATGGCACATGAACGGCCTATTTGTCGGAACTTTGCTGCATTCGCCGCGTCAAAACTTGCGAAAGTGAAACGGAAAGAAGTCCCAAAATACTCTCAAGGATATAGGGCAGTGAATAAGGAAGAACCAGCCATGATGACCGACGGAAAAAAGACTTGCGATGAAAAGTCTGAAAAATTTTGCATGGATATCGGCCAGATTAGAAAGGAAGCAGCCGGCGATATCAAGGAAGGCGCCGTAACTCCAAACTACAAGGCTGACACCAAAGAAATCATCGATATGCTCGGCGAAGCGCTTGCTACCGAAATCGTATGTGTCTTGCGCTACCGCAAGCACTATTATGCCGCTCGCGGTATCAATTCTGAGCCGGTTGCCGACGAGTTTCTCGAACATAGCAATCAAGAATTGGCTCATGCAGACAAGCTTGCAATGCGCATCAGACAGCTTGGCGGAGATCCAGATCTCGATCCGACAACTTTGATGTCTCGCAGCCATGCTCATTACACAGAAGCTACCACCCTTGAAGGCATGATCAGAGAAAACTTGATCGAAGAGAGGGTCGCAGTTGAAACCTATAGAAAGATGATCGAGTTTATCGGCGCTAAGGATCCGACAACGAGGCGCTTGCTCGAAGAAATCCTCGAACAAGAGGAAGAACACGCCGACGAATTGTCTGATCTATTACCTCAATAATAGATCAGGTAGTGGATCAATATTGGTCATATGGTTAAAAAAGCCCTGGCTGTGAGTCAGGGCTTTTTACCATTTTTGCTAAAATTTCAAAAATTGCTAATAAAAGAAATGTGAGGGAAAGCATTGCCTTCCCTCACATTTCTTTCACCTTCTTATTTACTAACGACCTAGGCCACGTCCTTTTTGGATTTGTGCTGCTGGTCGTGATCTATATCTTTCTCTGCCTCTGCCATTCGGGGCGTCTCAAAAGGTTGCTTGCTTTCAAACATCATGTCGTCGTGTTCAAGGCCATTGTGATTGCCATTGCCTTTGATGCAGTCGTCGCAACCACAAAGCAGTTTGGGCAGGCTCGTCTTTAAACAATCTGCCAGAGAAGCGACCGCGCCTACCGAAGGATTGCGCTTACCATTTTCGATTTCGCTGATGGACGAACGATCGATGCCACTTTCTTGCGACAATTCGGTCTGCGACATGCCTTGATTTACGCGCCGTGTATAGATTGCTTTGCCGAGATTGGCCAGCAGATCTTTATGCATTTTCTTATAACGGCTCATCAACTTTTCCTCCTTTGTCTCTAATCACCATGGCGGATTTGCCCGACAAAAGTTTCCATTTTGAAAAACTTTCATCTTATCGGTATTGCTCAAACCCCCTGAGCAAGAGGATGTTGCAAATATACAACATCCTCTTGCTTGCTAAGCATTGATACCACTGGCAATACCGAATCAACTGGCTTTACGATCGCTGATACTACGATTTTGCTCAGATGCGATCATGGCCTTTACAGTATTTTCGTCCAGTACGCCATTATCCACCATGCTCAAAACCTCTTCTGCGCAGGCTTTGAGCTCATCATCAGAATAAGGGTCATTTAAAACACGTTCTGCTTGTTTAAGTGACATCCCCATCTCATCTATACTTGCCATCATCGATTCGATCTCATCGTGCTGAATCATATTGGCCTCATCAAAAGGTTCATGGTATTCACGCCGACCGCGAGGAGCAGCGTCAAAGATACCCCCAATCTTTTGAATAGGTTCATCTGTCACATGTATGTCGTTTTCAATCTGCTCATTGTCAAGATTGATATTTTTCTTCCTCATTTTCCTGTCCTCTTTTAAAACGCGCTACTGGTATGCCTTCAGGCTAATAGAGATGGCGGTTTACGAGGTGAGAGGTTCCCATTCTGGGCGTTTACAGCACTTTAAAAATCGACCTGTAGGCATTAAAATGGCAACGCAACCGATATAAGGCCCACCAGGCTTGAGACACGGCGAAGACAGACAAGAAATCATTCAGGCCAATCACAATGTTGTGTTGATGGCAAGTATTGCTGTGGCATCCACCGAGCCAGGCGAACCGGCGCATTTTATCCGCAGGTCTCTCGAGATATTGACTCGCGCCAACAATGCCTGTCTTGCTCAATACTGGCAAGTGCAAGGCGATACATTGATTTGCACCGACCATTACTTTGCTATGGCTCCCCTGCCCGATATAAGGCACGCAAGCCAGGAGCGCAGGTTTAGCAAGGGCGTAGGTCTGCCCGGGCGAGTATGGTCAAATGCCTTGCCGCACTATATCAATTCGATCGAGGACGAGCCCGAGCTGTCATTCAGGCGCAAAGGGCAAGCAATCAGCTGCGGGATCAAAAGTGTTTTTGCTTTTCCCATAAAGACTGGGCCACATGTCCAGGGAGTGATCGAAATATTTTCTTTCGAGCCTTTCAAAATAACAAATTCTGCAAATTTCTTTTACGAAAAGCTGGGAGTTTACCTCGCGGGCATTTTCCGACAAAAAGAAGAAGATACCAATCTCTTGCGCGAAAGACATTTAGCAAAATCTATAATACAAAATCTGCCAGAAGGATTTTTAGCAATCGATGAGACTAGCCGAATAATCGAATGGAATGAAAGGTGCACTCAGATATTTGGCTTTGAGAAATCAGAAGCAATCGGTAACGCACTAGTCGAATTGATCATCCCAGCAAGATATCAGGAAGCTCACATGAAAGGCTTCTTTCAATATTTATCGACAGGAAATGGAATAGTCTTTGACAAAGAAATCAAAGCAGCTGCCACTACTAGAGATGGTGCCGAGATCACAATTTATATGCGCATTTTTCCTATCGAAAAAACTGGACAAAAACGGACCGGTGCCTTTATCCGCCTGGCAAACCAACCCGAGCAAAAGCCCGTTCTGCAACTAGACTAATGCCAAAAATCTTATAATGCCAAAATTTTATATAGATTAAGCCCCTTCTGACTTTTGCTCCTGCAAGAGCTCATTATTGCGTTTTGCAGCATCAGTGGACATCTTTGTCAAAAACGATTTGGTGATTGGGCTTTCACTTTGCCACCCTTTGACCGACTTGTTGCCGACACCACCGACCTTGGGTAAAAGCCAGGTGCTCAGACCGAGCATATCCTGCACAAAGCCAGGTAAGGCTGCGCTTAGATAAGTTATAGCTCTAGCTTGCATGGAGATGATCAAACGGGCATCACCATGCTTGGTGGCATCAACGATTTGCCTTGCAGCTTGAGCCGCATCGATGCTGGTGATAGGAAGAGCATCGAGCAGAGCAAAAAACGCATACTCAATACGATGACGGCCTTTCATATCTGCATTGAGCGGGCTACCTGTGCGCATCAATCCAGGGCAAACCGTAGTGACGTAGACATTGTCCTTGATCAATTCGCTGCGGAGGCCGTCCGAAAGCCCTTTAAGAGCATGCTTGCTGGCTGAGTAGGGCACCAGATGAGGCACGCTGACGATGCCCGCAATGGAGGAGATATTGACGATACGACCGCTGCGGCGCGCCTGCATTGCTGGCATCACTGCCTGAATGGCATATAGGGGACCATAAAATTGTGTAGCGATCGAGGTTTCAAAATCTTGCAAAGTCTGGACTTCGATTGGACCAACCTCGATCAAGCCAGCATTGTTGACCAAAACATCGATTTTTCCAAATCTTTTTTGAACTTCATTAATAGTAGATTGGACTTGTTCTTTGTCAGTAACATCACAATCAAGGCTCAAAAACTTTTTCGTGGGCATGTCGAGGATTTTTTCGGCTCGCGCCAGTTCTTCTTTATCGCGTGCTGCCAAAACTACGATAGCACCTTCGGCTTTGAAGACTCTGGCCATCTCCAGCGCTAATCCTCTCGAACCGCCCATGATCAGCACGACTTTATCGTGCAAATCCATCTCGCGCAGTTTTCGCAAGACTTGACGCGCTTTCACTGCAGCAGTCATTACGGCCCCACCGACGGCTAAAATCGTTCTCAATCTCATAAGCACACTCCGCTCAATTAACTTTACCAGGGCTTTTTTTTGGTGACCAAACTAATCGCGGTGAGTTCCCATCAGGCAATTTCGGCGAGCTTTGCTAGATTCGACCCTTCATCGACCTGACAATTGTCGCAACGCCCGCAGACACCAGCATCCTGCTGCTCACCAAAATACCTGCGCAGATACTGCGATCTACACCCTGGGCTTTGACAAAAAGACTCGATTTGACTCAACCTTTCGCGGTCGCTCATGTGCCTTTCCTCATATGCAGCCAAAAACTCATCCAGTTGTTGGTAATCTTGCAAGTATTGCTTGAGGCGATACCGGACCTTTTTTTCGACCGCTCCCGCCCCCTCTAAATAGGACAATATCACTTTGACCTTGTTAATCGGTATACCAGTGGCTTCTTTTAGCATTTTGAGCGAAGCCCCCTTAGCATCACCATCCCTCAAACATTCGTATAAGCTCTGGGCCTGGTCACGACTTGGATACTTTCCCCCCAGAAAGAAAGCCTGCACTCTATGATCTTCTAGTTGATAAAAAATGACTGCCTCTGAATCCTTGCCATCACGGCCAGCCCGACCGGCCTCCTGCACATAAGATTCGATAGAATCAGGATATTGATAATGGATTACAAATCGCACGTCAGGCTTATCGATACCCATGCCAAAAGCCTTGGTCGCTATGACCAAGTCGACTCTGCCCGACATAAAGGCCTCCTGGGCCAACTCACGCTCTTTGCGAGACAACCTGCCATGATAGATTGCACATTTGAAGCCATGTTCGCATATAAATGCATGTAGAGTCTCTGCGCATTTAATGGTGCTCGTGTAAACCAAACCGACTCCTTGTTGTCTGTGATGCTGGAGAAATTCGAGCAATTTTTCTTGCTTTATTTTTTCACTTACTGTAGCAATCACTTTAAAGGCAAGGTTTGGTCGATCAATCCCGAGCCGCACTAGCACCGGGTCACGCAAGCGCAACTGCTTACTTATATCTGCGACTATGTCATCGGTGGCGGTGGCAGTAAGAGCCATTACCGGGGGGTTATCCAAAAGGTCTGCGGTGGCGGAGATATTTAGATAGGCGGGTCTAAAGTCATGCCCCCATTGTGAAATGCAATGTGCCTCATCAATCACCAAAAGAGACACCCGAGCGGCTTGCAAAACTCTTATAAATGCCTCGTCTTCAAGTCTTTCCGGCGTTACATATATCAGTTTGATCTCTCCTGCAGCGATCTGCTTGTATGCCTTTCGTACAGCAGCAGCGGCAATAGATGAGTTGAGATTTGCGACTGATACGCCTTGCTCTGCCAGTTTTGTTTCCTGGTCTAGCATCAATGAGATCAAAGGCGATACAACCACCGTAGCATATGGGAGAAATAATGCAGGCAATTGGAAGCACAATGATTTACCTGATCCTGTAGGCATCAGGCCAATGCAATCTCGCCCTTTTATAGCCGCCTCGATGAGTGATTTTTGACCTTCGCGAAATTGCTGCACGCCAAAAGTGTTATGGGCACATTTAGTGATCAAAGTCCAAGATGGGTACGACGATTTGTCCATCAAGATATTTCTCCTGCAAGTATCGTGCAGGACAAGCAAAAATGGATTTTGTTGCGGCGAAACCCTAAAAATGCATTTTTAAAGAGCCATTATGGCGTCTTCTTTCATCTCGTAGATGGACGGTGCATCTTGAAACTCGAGCACTCCCAGAGCATCGTACTTTGGCTTGATGCGGTCAGATAGCAGTCCTATACGTTTGAGATTGGGCATGATGATGCGAAACATCGATCGCCTGAACATCTGCATCAATTGGCTTGAGGCGGCAAATTTGTTCCACTCTTGTAGGGAAAACTGGTGGGTCCAGTATTCTTCGTACATTTCGTGGATCAAAAAGCGTCTTTGCATCATCAAAGTGATCTCATAAGCCAGATCTTCGCGTTCGCGCAACTCCCTCTCATTGAGCTCGGTGCGGTAATATTGCTCCAGAGCAAGCACGCCATAATTTACGTGACGTGATTCGTCGAGCATGATAAATCTCAATATCTGCTGCAAAGTAGGCTCAGTAACAATTTTTTTGATCAGCGAAAAAGCGCCCAGGCCAAAGCCTTCGATCATGATCTGCATGCCGAGAAATTTGACATCCCAGCGGCTATCGCTCATGAGCGATAGCCGCTGG
>Ga0233438_10001010_pt1 | contig 32967 bp, 34 predicted proteins | sample SI_123_September_FD_182720 | JGI IMG/M metagenome (GOLD analysis project Ga0233438, IMG submission 182720) | Seawater microbial communities from Saanich Inlet, British Columbia, Canada - SI_123_September2016_10_MG | ecosystem: Environmental > Aquatic > Marine > Inlet | place: Canada: British...
TAAGTCGAAAAAAGATATCCGTGCGATCCAACATTTAGTGGATCAAATCAATAAACATCAACTTGAATTCGAAGGTATTTCGAATGATGAATTGCGTGAGAAAACAGCTGTTTTCAAAGCCAAAATCACAGAAACACGCAAATCTATAGATCAACAAATCAGTGAATTAAACACACAACTCGAAGGTCTAGCAGATATCGATCAACGGGAAGATATTTACAATCAAATTGACGCCTTAGAAGCCGAAGCATTGGTAGTGACTGAAACTTGTTTGGATGAAATTCTTCCCGAAGCATTTGCGGTTGTCAAGGAAACCGCAAGACGTTTTGTTCACAACACCCAATTACGTGTAAAAGCCTCTCCTCGTGACCGTGAGTTTGCACAAGACAAAGGTTACGTTGTTCTTGAAGGTGACGATGCAATCTGGGCGAATAGCTGGGATGCAGCTGGAAAACCCATCACTTGGGACATGATTCACTACGATGTTCAATTGATTGGAGGAATCACATTACACCAAGGGAAGATTGCAGAAATGCAAACTGGAGAAGGAAAAACACTAGTAGCTACCCTTCCTGTTTACTTAAATGCCCTAACTGGAAAAGGAGTACACCTTGTGACTGTCAACGACTATCTAGCCAAACGAGATAGTGCATGGATGGCACCTTTATTTGAGTTTCATGGATTGACAATTGACTGTATCGATCATCATCCCTCTAACAGTGTCGAAAGAAGAACAGCCTACCTCGCCGATATTACGTACGGAACCAATAATGAATTTGGATTTGATTATCTGCGTGATAATATGTCGCACACACCCGAAGATTTGGTTCAACGAAAGCATCATTATGCTATCGTAGATGAAGTAGATTCAGTTTTAGTAGATGACGCCAGAACTCCACTGATCATTTCTGGCCCAGTACCACAAGGCGATCGGCACGAGTTTGATCAATTACGGCCTAAGGTTGCAGATTTATTTACAAAACAAAAAACCTTGCTTGCTTCTGTATTAGTTGAAGCTAAAAAGAAAATAATAGCAGGAGACACAACAGAGGGTGCCATACTTTTACTAAGAGCCTATAGAGGTTTACCAAAAAACAAAGCATTAATTAAGTTTCTGAGTGAAGAGGGAATTAAACAATTACTTCAAAAAACAGAAAACACCTATATGCAAGACAACAATAGAGAAATGCACATCATCGATGCTGATCTCTATTTTGTTATTGACGAAAAAAACAACCAAGTCGACCTCACAGAAAAAGGAGTCGAATACCTTTCTACAAGCGTTCAAGAGGATAATTTCTTCGTTCTTCCAGACATCGGAATGGAGATTGCTAAAATCGAAAAATCAGGATTAAGTTCTGAAGAAGAAGCTGCTCAAAAAGAAGTTCTTTTTAAAGATTTTGGAATTAAAAGTGAACGTATTCATACGATGACACAGCTTTTCAAAGCCTATACTCTTTTTGAAAAAGATACTGAGTATGTTGTTATGGAAAATAAAGTTATGATCGTCGATGAACAGACGGGTCGTATTATGGACGGAAGGCGATATTCCGATGGTTTACACCAAGCTATAGAAGCAAAAGAAGATGTTAAGATTGAAGCTGCTACTCAGACTTTTGCAACAGTAACACTTCAAAATTATTTCAGAATGTACCACAAGCTTTCTGGTATGACTGGAACTGCGGTAACTGAAGCGGGTGAATTCTGGGAAATATACAAACTTGACGTGGTTGAAATTCCAACCAACAGGCCCATTGCCCGAAAAGATGAAGATGATCTTATTTACAAAACTAAGAGAGAAAAATACAACGCTGTAATCGAAGAGGTAACAAAACTTTCTGAAGCTGGAAGACCTGTTTTAATCGGAACTACATCGGTTGAAATTTCTGAATTACTGAGTAAAATGTTACACCTAAGAAAGGTGAAACACAATGTACTCAATGCTAAACTACACAAGAAAGAAGCTGATATTGTAGCAGAAGCAGGAAACCCAGGGATCGTTACTATTGCAACCAATATGGCGGGTCGTGGAACGGATATCAAACTGTCGGATGAAGTAAAAGCATCGGGAGGACTCGCAATTGTAGGTACTGAACGACACGATTCTAGACGTGTAGACAGACAGTTGCGTGGGCGTTCTGGAAGACAAGGAGATCCGGGAAGTTCTCAATTCTTTGTTTCGCTTGAAGACAACCTAATGCGTCTATTTGGATCTGATCGTGTAGCCAAAGTAATGGATAGAATGGGTCTTGAAGAAGGTGAAGTTATTCAGCATTCTATGATGACAAAATCTATAGAGCGCGCCCAAAAGAAAGTTGAAGAAAACAACTTTGGGATTCGTAAACGCCTCTTGGAATACGATGATGTAATGAATGCACAACGAGAGGTTATCTACAAACGTAGAAAACATGCTCTTCGCGGAGATCGTTTGAAAGTTGATATCGCCAACATGCTCTTCGAAGTTTGTGAAGACATTGCTATTAATAACAAGCAGTCCGATGATTTCAAAAACTTTGAGTTTGAAATTATCAGTAACTTTTCTATTACAGCTCCCGTCTTAGAGGATGAATTTTCTTCAATGACCGAGAGAGAATTAACAGATAAGTTGTACGAAACTGTTCATCAATACTATCAACAAAAAACAGAAATCAACGCTACACTTACCTTTCCAGTAATTAAGCAAGTGTTTGAAAATCCAAATAATAAGTACGAAAAAATTGTAGTTCCTTTTACCGATGGAACTAAAACTTTGAATGTTGTAACGCACTTAGAAACTGCTTACAATACAAAAGGTAAAAATCTGATCGAAGATTTTGAACGCAACATTACCTTGGCTTTGATAGACGAAACCTGGAAAAATCATTTGCGTAAAATGGATGAACTCAAGCAGTCTGTTCAACTTGCAGTACACGAACAAAAAGACCCCTTACTGATTTATAAATTTGAGGCCTTTGAATTGTTCAGAGGAATGATGGGTCGTTTGAATAAAGAAGTTCTTTCCTTTTTACTAAAAGGTTCTATTCCAACCAATAGTAATTCTGGAATTCAGGAAGCCAAAAGACCGAACCGAAAAGAAAAGCTAAAGACCAGCAAGGATGATGTTTTAAACACCGAAGAATTAGCTGCAAAGAGCCGTTCTATTGGTGCTGGTGCTGGTCAACGATCCAGACCAACCATAGAGACAGTTGTTCGTGATTTACCCAAAATTGGACGTAACGATCGTGTAACGATTAAGAATGTTCAAAACGGAGAAAGTAAGGAATTAAAGTATAAACAAGCTGAGCCGCTCATCTCTAGTGGTCAATGGGTGTTGGTAGGAAAAAATTAATTTGTACTTTTAAAGTATAACTTATTTTATGGAACAGTATGCTGCAATACTTTTATGGGCAATCCCGGGTTTTCTTATTTTTATAATTATAGAAATAGTATACGGTCATTTTAAAAATAAACAGACCTATACGTTCATGGATACACTCGCAAGCCTTAGTTCGGGAATGACCAATACACTTAAAGATGCTTTGGGTATTGTACTAGTCGTCATATCGTATCCATTTATTCTCGACTATTTAGCGGTAATCGAATTAGAAAATTCTCTAAGCCTCTATTTCATTGCTTTCATATGTATCGATTTTGCTAGTTATTGGAATCACCGACTGAATCATAAGGTTAATGTTTTTTGGAACATACACGTTATCCATCACAGTAGTGAAGAGTATAATTTAGCATGCGCCCTTCGACAAAGCATTTCGGGTTTACTTGGTTATGGTGCATTATTCTTAATTCCAGCGGCTATTCTGGGCGTGCCGGCATCAATCATTAGTGTTTTAGTTCCGCTACATCTGTTTGGACAATTTTGGTATCATACCCGTCACATTGGTAAATTAGGATGGTTGGAATACATTTTGGTTACCCCATCGCAACATCGAGTACATCACGCAATCAACCCAGTTTATATTGATAAAAACCTGTCTGCAATTTTTTGTGTTTGGGATCGAATGTTCGGAACCTTCCAAGAAGAGTTGGACGATGAAGTTCCTGTTTATGGTGTATTAAAGCCTGTTCAAACATGGAATCCTATTTGGATAAATTTTCAACACTTCTGGGCTATTTTTTGTGACGCTTGGCATGCCAAACGATGGGTAGACAAACTAAGAATATGGTTTATGCCAACTGGATGGAGGCCCAACGATGTTGCAGAACGTTTTCCTCGATCGATAACAGAAGATGTGCATAGCATCGAAAAATATAATCCAGAATATACATTTACTCAAAAAGCAATTGGGGTGTTTCATTTTGTTGCTATCAACATCATGACACTTTACTTTCTTTCAAATTTTGGAGAACTCAGTGTACAATTTCGATTAATATTTGGCTTAATAATTTTTGCTAGTATTTTTGGATTTACTTCGCTAATGGATCTACATACTTGGGCTGTAAAGTTCCAAATATTTACAGGCTGTATTGGGTTATTACTTCTTTGGATTCCAAATGCACAACCTCTCTTTGCTGAACTTTTCACTTTACAAATAGGGTTAACCATTTACTTTGCGTTTAGCTTAATATTTACGTACTGGAATATGGCAGCAGTGCCATCTCAACCACAAAGCACGTAATCACATGCCGGTCGATTGCTTGATCCTTGGTCCTGCCTATCCCTACCGTGGAGGTATTGTAGACACGAATCACGCATTTGCAACAGAATTAGTTAATCAAAATATCAAGGTCGAAATTTGGACGTTTACTGCCTTGTATCCTGATTTTTTATTCCCTGGAACATCACAATTCGATGCTAATAAGCAATCGTTTCCTTTTCCTATTCATCGAAAAATACACGCTTACAACCCTTTTGGGTGGGCAGCAATTGCAAAAGAAATCAATACTTTAAAACCAAAAAGAGTAGTTTTTCGGTATTGGACACCCCTCTTGGCTTTAGCATGGGGAACTATCGCTAAGAAACTAAAACCAGAAATTAATACAATAGCGCTTATCGATAATTGGAAAGCGCATGAACCCAAACCCTGGGACAGGAGTTTGAATCATTATTTTTCGAGTAAAATAAATCAAATAACAACCTTATCTGAAGCTGTGTACACTGAAATAATTGCAGATGTAAACCTTCCAGTCAATAAAGGTTTTCATCCCATAAACCAAAATTTACCCAAAGCAATCTCTAAGTCCGAAGCACGGAAAAAATTAGGACTTTCAAATGAAAATCCATTGGTGTTATTTTTCGGTTTGGTACGACAATACAAAGGCTTGGATCTATTAATTGATGCATTTGCCCAAGACTCTTTGTTGAACTCTACAGCAGAATTAGTCATCGTAGGGGAGTTTTATGATAAAATTGAACCCTACAGAAAACAAATAAAAGCGCATGATCTTGGCTCTCGTATTCGTGTTGTAAATGAATTTGTTTCATTTGAAGTAGCTCGAGATTATTTCTGTGCTACGGACATTGTCGTTCAACCCTACAAAACAGCAACTCAGAGTGGTGTTACTCCCCTAGCCTATCATTACGAAGCTCCATTAGTCGTGACTGATTTAGCGGGCCTTAGAACCCCTATACAAACGGATGAAACTGGAAGGGTGTGTGAAAAGAATGCTGTAAGTTTAGCACAAGCGATCGAGGAGCTTTTATCGATTGAAGCACAAGCACTGGCTAAAGCTAATTTAAAGAAAACTAAAAAAAATTACAGTTGGAAGGCATTTGTCAAGCAATGGCTTTCTTTTACAACTGAATAAATTTCACCTGCTTTATCTCAAAATAAGAACTTCAGTCAGTATGTAGTGATTTTTTTTTTGTAGTTTCATGATATTAAAACTTTACCCATAATCACCTATCCTATAATTCTAACCTACACCTATGGAACTTGTCTTTCAAATAATACTCATCATCCATATCATTTCCGGATCGTTAGGTCTCTTGACTGGGACAATCAATATCCTACAAAAAAAAGGAGGTAAACGACATCGGCAAATTGGTCGATTGTTTGTTTTCTTTATGGTAACAGCTGGAATTTCTTCAATAATACTAGCGATTCTTCATCCGAACAACTTTTTACTCATTGTTGGAATTTTTACAATCTACTTGGTTGGTACTGGCGATCGGTATATGCGACTTCGATTATTAGGCAAAGGTCAAAAACCTGCTTTTACTGATTGGTTTCTCAGCTTGGGAATGCTTCTCAGTGGTATATGTTTTGTTGGTTGGGGGTCCTATATGATTTACAATTCTGCCAACTTCGGAATAGTCTTAGTTTCCTTTGGATTGATTGGGTTGAACAACGTAAGAAGTGATTTTAAAAATTATGCCGGACGTTCAAAAAAGAAAAAGTACTGGATGCTGGTGCATATTGGAAGAATGATGGGCGGATACACAGCTTCATTGACAGCTTTTATTGTTGTCAACGCTCAATACTACCCCTTTGAAGTTCCTTCGCTGGTTATTTGGTTAGGACCAGCAGTACTACTAACTCCCTTTTCTATCTATTGGAGTAAACCTTATAAATAATTGATTATGCTGTTAATGAAAGAAAATTGCGAAAACTGCCAAAAAGTTTTAAAACAAGACAGTACAGAAGCTATGATTTGTTCCCATGAATGCACCTATTGCAAAGAATGTGTTGAAACCGTGTTAAACAGAATATGTCCTAATTGTGCTGGTGATTTTCAACCAAGACCTACACGAGTTTCTAAATAACGTTAAGAACAATACTACGAGTAAAACGAATGGCATACGACACATACTTAGCAGAACGAATACGTCAGATTTTTAGTGATCAAAGATGCACCGTCCACGAAAAAAAAATGATGGGTGGTCTTTGTTTTATGCTAAATGATAAAATGTGTTGTGGCATTCATTTCAGCAAAAAAAAAGAGACGGATCTACTAATGGTTCGCATTGGTGAAGAAATAGCACAAAAAGTTTCATCTCGAGAAGGTTGCTTACCAATGGATTTTACCGGACGTCCAATGAAAGGTTATATCTTTGTCGAACCAAGCGGATACGATTTGGAAGAAGATTTGAGCTTTTGGATCGATCTTTGTATTGCCTTTAATCCGATGGCAAAAGCCAGTAAAAAACGTAAAAAATAATTTATAAAAAGAGTTTATGAAAAGTGTATTCACCCTAATTAGTTTCCTGATTTTCCAAACTTGTATATCCAGTGGTTCAAAACCAATTGATCACAATGAACCCCTTTGGTCACCACCACAAGCAACACAAAAAGGGTTGAAAAAAGCCTATTTTGCAAGTGGATGTTTTTGGTGTGTTGAAGCAATTTATGAAAGCGTAGCTGGTGTTCACGAGGCATATTCTGGATATTCCGGAGGAGAAACAAAGAATCCTAATTACAATCAGATTGGAACAGGAAGGACTGGACATGCTGAAGCTGTAGAAGTTTTATATGACCCTAATCTTGTTTCTTTTGGAACATTGGTACAAGTTTTTTTCGGTTCACATGACCCAACTACTCCAAACCGACAGGGTCCAGATCGTGGATCTCAATACCGTTCAGTAGCCTTTTATAACAATGCCGCTGAACGTGAAATTATTCAAAACTACATTGCTTTATTAGTAGAGAAAGAAGTGTTTTCTAATGAAATTGTAACTGAAGTAAAGCCTTTAGAGAAATTCTATTATGCAGAAGACTACCATCAAAACTACGAACGATTAAATCCAAATAATCCTTATGTGCAACAAGTTTCTATCCCACGATTGAGAAGGTTTCAAAAATCGTATCCTGAGTTATTAAAAAAAGAAAAGCACTAATTCTTGAAAGAAATAGTTCTTACGAATCATGACCTTAAAGTAATAATCCTCCCCTATGGCGGGATAATTAAAGAGTTATGGTACAAAGGCACTAATGTCGTTCTCGGTAAAAAAAATGCAGAAGATTATTTAGATAACCCATGGTATATGGGTGCATGTATCGGACGCTATGCAGGGAGGCTTGCTTCTGAATATACAATTGATCAAGTCCGATATACCCATAAAAAAGAGAATGCGATTCAACTTCATGGAGGGGCGCAGGGATGGGACAAGGCTGTTTGGAAAATATACGATTTATTTCATGGTACAGTACCTCATGTTGTTTTGGAATATGATTGTTTAGAAAAAGATAGTGGCCATCCTGGGGATGTTTCTGTGTTGCTTAAATATAGTTTGCGAGAAAACACTCTCCAGCTAGAATATAAAGCAAAAACCACAAGAGCAACTCCAATCAACTTGACCAATCACAGTTACTTTAATTTGAGTGGTGCTCCAAATTTAGGGGATCATGAATTGATGATTCAGGCAGATGAAGTTCTTGAATTAGACCATAATTTGCTTCCAACTGGTGTAATTAATACAGTTAAAAAAACAGACTTTGATCGGAATGATTTGCGATCAATAGGGCAATCTCGTTACGATGACTGTTTTGTTCTTCGAAAAAAAGAAGCAGTCAACTTGCGACTAAAAGCAAACAGCACAAAAATCCAAATGGATTTAATTACGGATCAGCCTGGCTTGGTTGTTTTTAATCCCAAAGAACTTAATGGAATATGCTTTGAAGCACAAAAATTTTCCAATGCACCCAACATCCCTCACTTTCCAAACACAATAGTAAAACCAGGTGAGAGATATACTCAAAAAACGCAGTTTATTTTCTCAAATTTTTAGAGAAGTATTTGAAAAAAAACGATCAAATACCCGAGAGCTAATCCAATAATAACAAAGTGCCCAAAGAGTTCCAAAAAGAGCTCCAGACAAAATATCTAAAGGAAAATGGACTCCAATATAAACTCGACTATAAGCTACACAAGATGCAATAATAAAAAGAACAATCTTCAGTTTTGGAAATCGAGTAGAAAAAATAATAGAAAAATACGTCGCTAAAGCAAATGAATTCGATGCATGACCAGAAAAGTAACTATATAAACCTCCACAGCTGCTTTTAACGAGTCGCATTATATCTTGAAGCTCTGGAGTGTGACACGGACGTAAGCGTTCAAAACCATATTTAAAAACATTGGTGACTTGATCTGTAACCAGTATTAAAGCCCCAACACTTAAAAGTAAAAAAAGAGCTTGTTTCGCATCTTTAAAACGATAAAACCAAAACAACAAACCTAGATATAAAGCAAAGTTAGTGGCCTTATTGGTCATAAGCATCCAAAATGGATCAAAAAAAGTTGTTCCTAATCCGTTGAGGTAGAGAAATAAAGCAATATCCCATTCTAAAATTTGATCCAACATTACTCTAAAGATTCAATTTCAGTATCGAAGAAAGCCAGTGCCTCTTCAATCAATTCTTCCGTTATTTTCTCAAGCTCATCTTGGTCTTCTTTTCCAAATTCTTCTAACCATAAAATCTCATCATTTGAAACGTTTAAGAGAAAACGTGGATATTCTGTATGCAGCACAAAAATCTCATCTTGTAAAGATGAACTGTCTGCAATTAAAAATTTTGGTACTTCCATAGTGCGTTATTTATTTAAAATGAGCTTATTGGTTTGGTGTTGAAAGCGTAAAAATAGTAAAATTGCTGAACAAGAAAGACCTGTTAATAAACCAACCCAAATTCCAGTTGCTTCTAAAGAAGTGTAAAAGGCTAGATAATACGAAACTGGAAAACCGATAATCCAATATGAAATAAAAATTAAGGTAGTTGGAATGTTAACATCTTGTAATCCTCGTAAAGCACCCAGAACTACTACTTGAAGGCCATCTGTGATTTGAAAAAAGCCTGAGACAACTAATAAAGACGCAGCAATAGCAATTACTTCTAACGTATCTGGCGAAGTAAGGGCACCTTTGTTTTCTAAGTAAATCCAAGGTAAGTCATTACTAAAAATCAAGTAAAAAGCACAAAAGAAAACGTCGATAATAATAATTAAAAAGAAAATTGAAAAAGCAATGCGTTTCAGCTCCTTAAAATCTTTTTTACCATACTGATTACCTACACGAATCATTGCAGTAGCACTCAATCCCATCGCTACCATAAAAGTCATTGAGGTAAGGTTCAATGCTATCTGATTAGCAGCTTGTGAATTGGTTCCTAAAATACCTGACATCCATACGGCAACAACAAAAAAGGCCACTTCAAAAAACATTTGCAGTGCTGAAGGGAATCCAAGTTTCAATATTTTTTGAATGAGAAAAAGCTTAATCTGAGCAAAGTTGAGTGATAATTTATACTTCTTATATTGTTTATGGTTTTTAACATAAAGTACGATGAAGAGCAACATCATCAAACGTGAAATAAAGGTTCCGATTGCAGCTCCTTCGACTCCCAGTTTTGGGAAACCAAAATAACCAAAGATTAAAAGGTAATTCAAAATCACATTTATTGCATTTCCAAATAAGGTAGCATACATTGCTGGACGCGTTAAAGAAAGCCCATCAGAAAACTGTCTAAAAGCTTGAAATACAACTAAAGGAATGAGAGAACCTGCTACCCAATTTAAGTAAGGAAATGCTAAAAACACTACCTCCTGAGGCTGCCCCATATGAAACATTTGATTTCGCAAACTGTATACCCCCAAAAACAAAATAACACCAAGGAATATACACAAGAACAAACCGTGAATAAACAATTCTCCAACTCGTTTTGTATCAGAACGTCCGTCTGCCTGAGCAACCAACGGAGTTAGCGCAGTTGAAAAGCCAATCCCAAGGGACATGGCAATAAAAACAAAACTGCTTCCTAAGGAAACTGAGGCTAATTCTGCTGTACCAAGCTGACCAACCATTATGTTATCGATCAATTGAACAATGGTGTGACCAAGAAGGCCTAATATTACTGGAAAAGCTAAACTGAGGTTTTTTCTAAACTCTTGTGTATATAAATTCAATAGATTGTACGTTAAAGACTAAAATAGTCTACCAGATAAACAAGAGAGGCCATAGTAGCAGCACCCAATTCTAATTCTCTTTTATTAATAGCATCGAAGGTATCATTTGCTGCGTGGTGATAATCAAAATAACGTTGAGAATCTGGACGCAGACCAGCAAGAACATTGGCATCTGTTTTTAAATGACCAACATCGGCACCACTCCCTCCTTTTACAAACATATGAATCAGATAGGGTTCGAAATAAGATTCCCAACGCTGAATAACAGCAAGTTTCTCAGGGGTACTATCAATAGAAAAACCTCTTGGCGTAAAACCACCAGCATCGGATTCTAAAGCAAAAACATGATTTTCTTTATTGGATTTTGCAACTGCTGCATATTCGGTTGCTCCGCGCATTCCATTCTCTTCGTTCATAAAGAGAACAACTCGAAGGGTACGTTTGGGCTGGTATCCTATGGTTTTGAATAAGCGCAATACTTCCATAGACTGAACAACTCCAGCTCCATCATCATGAGCGCCATCACCAAGATCCCAGGAGTCTAAATGTCCACCAACAACCATGATTTCATCTGGTTTTTCGGAACCTGTAATTTCTCCAATGACGTTGTACGATTGAACATCTGGTAAGTTTTTACAATTCTGCTTTAAATAAAAACTAAGTTTAGGATTCAAAGCCAACATGGAACTTAATAATTCGGCTCCGTTGGTACTTATAGCTGAGGCTGGAATTCTTTTACGAATTGATAGCTTGCCATAGCTCATAGATCCTGTATGTGGATAATCATCTAATCTTAAGTTGACCGAACGAACAATAACAGCGACAGCTCCAAGACGAGCAGCTTCTTCTGCACCCGAATAACGTTGATCTACGCAACCAGAGTAAGCAGTAAATGTATTTATAAGATCTGCTTGCATGGGTCGGTTAAAAAACACGATTTTGCCTTCGACTTCTTTTTTACCCAGTTTTTTTAAATCTTCAAAACCTTGCACCTCAATAACCTCAGCTCGAATTCCAGCTAGTGGTGTTGCAACAGAACCTCCCAAAGCACATACGGGTACGTTTATTGTATTTCCAGGACTGGTTTCAATGTGTGCATATTCAAATGTTCCTCTGATCCATTTGGGTACCATAACGGGTTGCAACCAAACACGGTCTAAGCCAAGAGCGTCTAATTCTTCTTTCCCCCAATCAACAGCACGCTCTGCGTTCAATGATCCTGACAATCTTCCTCCAATTTGATTGGATAAGTGTTCTAACCAAGGATAACTTTGTCCGTTCAAAAGAGCGGTTGAATAAATGGATTTTATTTGATCTTCAACTTGAACGTCTTGTTGTGCGTGTAGCATTCCAAACGCAAGCAGTAATAAAAAACTTATTTTTTTCATAGTATATTATTTCGGCGCAAATTGCACAATATTCTTTTTCGTTATGGGATCATCTCCTAAGATCATAAGCCGTTCAATGACGTTTCGTAATTCTCTTACATTACCCGACCATGGATACTGTTTCAGTAAATTCATCGCAGCAGGCTCCATTTTTTTTGCTGGCATTCCGTCTTTTTTGGCTATTTGAGAGATGAAATGATCTGCGAGCAAAGGTATGTCATCTGTTCGTTCAGTCAATGAAGGAACCTCAATTAAAATAACAGCAAGTCGATGATATAAATCTTCTCTAAAACGGCCCTCCTCAATCTCTTTCTTAAGGTTTTTATTTGTTGCCGCTAAAATGCGAACATCGACCGAAATGTCTTTATCGCTTCCTACGCGTTGCACTTTACTTTCCTGTAAAGCTCGTAGTACTTTTGCTTGAGCACTAAGGCTTAAGTCACCTATTTCGTCTAAGAAAAGAGTCCCTTGTGACGCCGCTTCAAATTTTCCTTTTCTGTCTTTGATAGCCGATGTAAATGCACCCTTTAGATGTCCAAACAATTCGCTTTCTATTAGTTCCGATGGAATCGCAGCACAGTTTACTTCAATCAAAGGAAACTGATGTCTATCGCTTTTTTGATGAATCTGATGAGCGACAAGTTCTTTTCCAGTTCCATTGGGTCCTGTGATTAGAATTCGAGCTTGCGTTGGAGCAACTTTATCGATCAATTCAAGTACTTTCTTTATTGATGAAGCCCCTCCAATGATATCGTATTTTTTTGCAATCTTTTTTTTCAATCGCACATTTTCCTTGGTCAGATGCTTGCTAGCAATTGCATTTCGAACTGAAATTAAAAGGCGATTCAAATCGGGCGGCTTCGGAATAAAATCATAGGCACCAACTTTCATTGCATGAACAGCAGTCTCAACATTTCCATGACCAGTCAACATTATAAAAGGAGTCGATATACCTGATTTTTTAGCTTGTTCCAAAACTTCAAGACCATCCATTTTAGGCATCTTAATGTCACATAGAATTAGATCAAATTCTTCGTCATTTATGAGTTTAATACCTTGCTTACCATCTACAGCTTCAGACAGCACAAACTCGCTGTTCTCTTCGGTTAAAATTTTTACTAATACGCGACGAATAGGTTCTTCGTCTTCTATAATTAATATTTTAGTCATTCGTTTGGGGTTCTACTTGGTTAAGCCATACTGTTCTTTGTGGGAAAGGTATATCAATGGCATTGGTATTAAAAACTTCATAAATCTTATATCGCACATCACTTTTAATCAAACTCGCTGAAAAACTATTATTGAGAGTAAAAGAAAGTTTAAGGTCTAAAGCATTATCACCAAAATCGTTAAAAAGAACATCGGGTTTGGGTTCTTGAAGAATTTCGGGAAACTCTTTAGTCAGATCAATCAATAATTTTTTTACACGTTTTAGATCCGTTCCATAAGCCACACCGACACTAACATATTCTCTTGTCAGTGTTCCGTTCTCTGTCCAATTGTACAAAATGGATGTTAAGAATTTATGGTTGGGTATGATCAGCACTTTGTTATCAATGGTTACTGCTCTGGTGGTTCTAAGCGTTATGTTTTCTATTTTACCAACTTGACCATCTAGCTGAATTATATCGCCAACATGAACCGTTTGGTCAGCTATAATGAATACTCCAGAAATGATGTCTTGAATAAACGTTTGCAATGCTAAACCAACACCAACTAACAAGGCAGCAGAAGCTGCAAAAATAGCAGTAACATTTACTCCTATATTATCAAAAGTGATTAGGGTTACAATGACATAAACAAAGTAGTTGAAGAAAGAGAAAATACTTTGAAAAGTAAATTGAGCTTGTTTGTTTAATGTACGTTGCACAATACGGCGCACCAATTTCAGAAAGTAACGGGTAAAAACAAAAACAATTATGATGATAAGAATCGACTTCACAGAAAAAGAAATCGAAGAACCAAAGTTAAAATTGTAATTGAAAAAATCTAGAAACTGCTGCATGAACAATGAATAATGTACTCAAATATAAAACAAAAAATAGGGCTAAAAACAAAACCCACCCTTAAAAAGGGTGGGAAAAATTGTGTGAAAAAGAAGATGATCCTAAAAAGGTTCATAATCCAAAACACACGATTATGTTGTTAATATAAATTAGGCAAACATATCTTTTACTTTTTCAAAGAATGATTTATCTGATTTCTCAGGTTTAGGAATGAAGTTTTCATCTTCCATCATTTTTTGAAAAAATTGTTTTTGCTCTCGGTTTAATGTTTTTGGAGTCCAAACATTAATATGAACCAACAAGTCTCCATGACCGTAACGATTAACATCAGGCAGTCCTTTTCCACGCAAACGGAGGGTTTTCCCTGATTGTATTCCAGACTCTAATTTGATTCGAACCTTTCCTTCCAGGAGATCAAATTCTTTTGATACTCCCAAAGTAGCCTCTGATATTGATATGTACAAATCGTAATGAATGTGATTTCCTTCACGCATAAAACGCTCATGAGCGTACTCTTCTATCAAAACAATTAAATCGCCAGAAACTCCGTTACCTGGTGCTGCATTCCCTTTACCTGAAACCTTCAACTGCATCCCATCTTCTACCCCAGCTGGAATTTGAATAGAAACGGTTTCTTCCTCTTGAATCATCCCTTGAGCGTCACTGCCTTTGGGTCTATTAGAAATTGACTGACCAGAACCAGAACAAGAAGGACAGGTTACAGCAGTTTGCATACGACCCAAAATAGTATTCGTGATTCGTACGGTCTGACCAGATCCTTTACAAGCACCACAGGTGCTATAAGAAACACCCTTAGCCTGAACTTTACGTTTTACTTTTGCTTTCTTTTCTACACCTGATGCAATTTCTTCTAGGGTTAATTTGACACGGATTCTTAGGTTACTTCCTTTTACTCTACGTTGACCGCCGCCGCCAAAGCCACCACCAAAACCACCGCCACCACCAAAAATATCTCCAAACTGGCTGAAGATATCATCCATATTCATTCCACCGCCGCCAAATCCTTGGCTACCATCAAATGCGCTATGTCCGTATTGGTCGTATTTAGCTTTCTTATCATTGTCGCCCAAAATCTCATATGCCTCCGCAGCATCTTTAAATTTTGCTTCAGCACTTGAATCATCAGGATTTTTATCCGGATGAAACTCAATCGCTTTTTTACGATATGCTTTTTTAATCTCAGAAGCTGATGCTCCTTTGGAGACTCCTAAAATATCATAATAATCTTGTTTCATATAGTATCTTTTAGATCACTTACGTGACATCTAATTTATTGTCCAACAACTACCTTTGGGTATCGAAGAATTTTATCACCAAGTTTATAGCCTTTCTCAACAACATCAATAACTTTTCCTTGCTGATCATCCCCTGCAGGGATTAGTGTAATTGCCTCATGAACTTCTGAATCAAAAGCATCTCCAGCTTCTGCTGTTACTAAATCCAAGCCTTTTGACTTTAGACCTTCATTAAACTTATTACTAATGAGCTTAAAACCTTCGAATTCAGCTGCATTTTCAGATTTGTCAGCCTCTTTTATCGCGCGTTCAAAATCATCTAAAACTGGCAAAAGACTTACAATAACATCTTGACCAGCGGTCTTAAAAAGTTCAATGCGTTCTTTTGAAGTTCGTTTCTTAAAATTTTCAAACTCAGCAAACAGGCGTAAATATTTATCTTGCTCTTGCTGTAACGACTCCTTAACAGCAAGAAGCTCTTTGGCTTCTTTGGAAGGTCCTTTCTTGGAAGCAGATTTTTTAGGTGCTGCTTTTTTAGTTGTTTTTTTAGGTTCTTCTGATGTACTCATTAAATTATTTTTCAATTGAAATGCAAAAGTACTGCCAATTCATGGAAATTGTCAAAATGTCACCTCAAAAAATTACAACAAATCTGATAGTGCCTTTTCTAGCGATGGAAATTCATAATTAAAAGCAGTTTTTACAACTTTTTGAGAACTCACATATTGACTATTCAAAACCAAAGTGCTCATTTCACCTACCATCATTCGAATCAAAAAACGCGGCAAAGGCGGCATAAAAAACGGTCTTCTCAACCCCTTTGCCAAGTGTCTTATGAATTCTGTTTGTGTAACCACCTCAGGAGCTACTGCATTATAAACACCCTCCCATTGTTGGCTTGCAGCTTCTAAAAAAAGTTTAGACAAATCGGAAACATGAATCCACGATTGCCATTGCTTCCCAGTACCAAAAGCTGCTCCTAACCCAAATTGGGTAGGGATTTTTAAAGTCGCCAATACCCCGCCACCTTGTGCTAAAACTAATCCAATTCTGAGTTTAGAAACCTTGATGTTTAATTCTGAAAATTGATCCACAGCTTGTTCCCAATCGATCACTACCTGCTCCATAAACGAATTTGAAGCCACTGGATCTTCCTCATCATGAATTTTATCTAAAGAGGAAGGATAAACTCCTATTGCAGAAGCAGAGACAATTGTTTTGATTTTATGTTCAGTATTCTTTAGACTATCGACCAAAAGTTGTGTGGTCCATAAACGACTATTCAAGATTTCTGCTTTATATTTCTTTGTCCAAGGCTTGGATACCGTGGCTCCTGCTAAGTGAATTATACTATCAACTCCATCAAAACAAGCCTTATCAATTTCATTTTCATTTGGATTCCAGTAAAAACCTTTAATTCCTTTATGAAATCCTAACTTAGCTTTATTACGTGTTAGAAAATGAACTTCGTGCCCATCAAGCAACGCTTGTTTAATAAGAATATTTCCAACTAAACCTGTAGCACCACTAATTAAAATTCTCATTCTTTTTTTTGGCAAAAATACTACAATTAGAAGCGTATAGCACGTAACATTTCTCGTTTTCCTGGAGGGCCATCAATTCTAAATACATCTAGTCCTAGCGCTTCTAAGGCGCGACGCACACTTCCCTTGGCAGAATATGTAACCAAAACTCCTTGTGGAGCCATGGCTTCTACAATAGGTCGCAAGGTATCTTCGCTCCACATTTCTGGCTGAACTCGAAAACCAAAAGCATCATAGTATATAATATCATATTGCTTTTGAGGTTTAAAGTTCTCCAGAAGAATTTTATGTTTCACTAGGCTGAAGGTCGATGAAATTTGAACTGAAGATTCCCAAGGGGCTAAATGCAATTTCCTGAGAAATGCTTTTGAATCTTGAAGTGTTTGTAATGAGTCGAAATTCAACTCTTGTACCTCGCGCAAAGTTAAAGGAAAAGGCTCTAGTGTTTCGTACTGAATATTAATTTGATTGGAAGCGGCGAACTCCAGAGTAAGGAGCGCATTGAGTCCAGTTCCAAACCCCATTTCGAAAATCGTACAAGAATCTCTTATTGTTGTATTCTCTGCTTTCCAAAAACCAAGACCAGATTCTACATACACATGCATAGCCTCGTTAAATGCCCCATGCATGGAATGGTAGTATTCGTCCCATTCCTCCATGTATAGGGTGGGGCTTCCATCGGCTGTTATGATTTTTTCTCTTTTGATTCTTTAAAGATAAAAAAATGAGTATTGATCGTTTAAAAAGATATGATTTTAAAAAATTAATCTATAATTTTGTTTTACAAGCCCATAGCTATGAAGATAACACATGCACAAGAATCAAAAATCAAAAATGTAGATTTTGATAACCTAAATTTCGGAGAAATATTCACAGACCACATGTTTGTTTGTGATTATAAAGACGGACAATGGAGCACTCCAGAGATTATGCCCTATCAGCCTATACAGATGGATCCTTCTTCTAGTGTATTGCATTACGGTCAAGCAGTTTTTGAGGGAATGAAAGCCTACAAAGATGATGCAAATGGTGTATGGTTGTTTCGCCCAGAAGAAAATTTTGCTCGAATCAATAAATCTTCAGAGCGTTTATCCATACCTGAATTTCCAAAAGAATTCTTTTTTGAAGGTCTTGAGAAATTATTAGAATTAGACAAGGAATGGATTAAAAAGGGAGCAGGTAATTCGCTTTACGTTCGTCCATTTGTATTTGCAAGCCAAGCTGGAGTTCAAGCAAGTGCATCAAACGCATATAAGTTCATGATTATTTGTTCGCCAGTAGCAAGCTATTACAGCAGCGCAGAAGTATATGTTCAAGTAGCAGAAAAATACAGTCGTGCAGCTGCAGGTGGTGTTGGTTATGCAAAAGCAGCAGGGAATTATGCCGCTCAATTTTACCCAACTTCACTGGCTCATAAAGAAGGGTTCCAACAAATAATCTGGACCGACGCCAATACACACGAATATTTAGAAGAAGCTGGAACGATGAATATCTTTTTCAGAATAAACGACACTTTAATTACAACGCCAACTAGTGATCGTATTTTGGATGGAATCACCCGAAAAAGTATTCTTCAACTTGCAGAACACCTTGGAATTAAAACGGATGTTCGACCCATTTCCATTCACGAACTACTCTCGAGCAAAGAAGATGGAAGCTTAAAGGAAATATTCGGAGCGGGTACCGCAGTAGTGGTAAGTCCAATCAAAGGCTTTGGATACCAGAACAAGCGTCATGTTCTTGAAGATGCACCAGATTCTTTTGCTGCCATATTGAAAGATCATATCGTAAACATTCAACGAAACGCAACAGAAGATCCGTTTGGATGGAGACATGAAGTAAAAACTACCGTTTCAATATAGCTTCAATATTGGGTTTAAAATAATTGGGCCCTTTCATTACTTTCCCATCTTCTCTGTAGATAGGATTACCATCTGCACCCAGCTTACTCATATTTGAGCGTTGTATTTCTTCAAACACTTCGGTGATTTTATGTTGCATTCCGTGGGTTAAAATCGTCCCGCACAAAATATACAGCATATCGCCTAGTGCATCGGCAACCTCAACTAAGTCGTTGTTTTGAACTGCCTCCAAATATTCTTCATTTTCTTCTTTCATTAGGTTGAATCGAAGCTCTTTTATTTGATCCGATAAATCAAGAGTTGGTTCCTGATTTACATTAATTTTAAAAGCTTCGTGAAACTCCTGTACTGCGTCCAATTCTTTTTTTATCATGCGATGGTATTGAATGTTTTACAAACTGTTAAAAACTAAGCTAAACCAAAAAGTCTAAACGTAAGCCCTAACATAATTTTAAATCCAAAAGGATTCGAGTTATTTTTTTCTAATTTCGTAGAAAATTAACGCTATGTTTTCAAACGGACAACTCCTCTTTGCAGTATTTTTTGTTATTGCCTTTACTGGAATCATAATTTTCACCTATCGAAAAGATTTTAAAGGGCATCAAATTCACTACAAAGGCAGTTTTAAAATTCTCCTGACTTTCCTTTTGGCTATTGCAGTTCTTTTTGTAATTAAATATTACACGCAAGCCGAATAAGTACCTAGCCTTTTAATTTTAAAACAACTGCTATGCATTATCTACGTTTTATTTTCGGAATTATATTCATAGTAATACTCACTTTTATTCTTTACATAAAAAATCAGCCGAGTCAATATCGCGTATCTCGTTCTATATACACCACAATTCCAGCTCCAACGCTGTACAATTATCTTTATGATTTTGAAAACTGGCCCGAGTGGAATCCATGGATTCTGGAAGACCCAGAAATGAAACTTTCATTTAATCGGGATAATTCCAACCAACCTGGATATCACTGGGAAGGAAAAGATGGAAATGGTTCGATTAAAACTCTGGCTACAAAGACTCCCTTTGAAATTGAACAACAGATGACTTTTGAAGGCTTCCCGTCTTCTAATGTACGTTGGAATATTAAAAAAAATTCAGATAGCTTGGAATGGATTATGGAAGGAGGTATGATTTTCCCCATGAAAATTTTTACATTACAAATGGGCAGTATGGATGCAATGATAGGTCCTTATTATAAGAAAGGACTTCGGGCTATAGATAGTATTCTAACCATCAAATTAAATGAGCACCGTTTTGAATACAAAGACACAGTGATTCTTCCAAAGCAGTTTTATCTCTCACGTTCCTTTAATTCGGATACAACTGCACTTGATTCGCTTATAAAAATTGGCTCACAAGAATTATATGAATTTGCCGAAAGCAAGAATTTGAATATAACAGGAGCTTTATTTACGATAACACCGCAATCTGAATTTCAAACAAGTACATGGTCCATTGGAGTTCCAATTGAAGGTTATTTTAAAACCGATCATCCCGCAATAAAGTGTCGTTACTCAAAAGAGCGAATGGCACTGAAAGGAATACACCTGGGGGCCCTCAAAAACATTAAAAAGTCGTGGGAAATAATGGCCGAGAAAATAAATCTTATGAATCCCAAGCTACAATATTATCCTATGACTATATATAAGGTAGATAAAAAATCAAACCCTGATCCTTTAGCTTGGGAAACAGAATTACTTTTACCATATCGATGAACCGAAGTGATTCGGTTAAAAAAGTTAACTTAGAACAATGAAAATATTAATATGGGTATTTTTGGGTGGTGGCTTAGGAAGCAGTTTACGCTATGGGCTTCATCTTCTTTTCAAAAATACCAGCAGTCAATATCCAATCGGAACATTTGCAGCAAATCTCATCGGTTGTTTGTTGATTGGAATCTTTTTTGGAATACTACATAAACTAAATGTATTGAAGGAAGAAGCACACTTCTTTTTTATTGTAGGGTTTACTGGGGGGTTAACAACATTCTCTTCTTTTGCTCTAGACAATGTACATTTATTCAAATCAGGGTCGCTACTACAACCACTCATTTACTCTTTGGGGAGTATTATCATGGGAATTCTTATGGTTCTCATTGGGCTTTGGTTTTCAAAATCTCTGTGAAAAACAATCCATTCTCAACCAAAGCACTACTAATCAACTCGATACGCTCTTCGGGTGGCTCATTGTGTTCAAAATTACTTTATAACACATTCAACAGTACCCATTAAAAAATAGGGTATAATCTCATTTTTTTACTATTTCAATATAAATACCCTCAATTTTATAGGGCAAATATTTAATAAAACATAAAAATCAAATTAATTACCCATAAAAAAGCATAGTAAGCTCGTTTTAGAAGTATTTTTGAACAAAATCATTTAAACAATATTATAATGAAAAAAGTAGAAGCGATTATTCGCAAATCAAAATTTGGAGATGTAAGAGACGCACTTCATAAAGTAGAGGTTAATTTTTTCAGTTACTGGGATGTTACCGGAGTAGGAAATGAAAAAGAAGGCCACGTATACCGAGGTATATCGTACAGCACTTCTGACATACAAAGACGATACTTATCTATTGTAGTCAATGAAGAATTTCTAGAAAAGACTATTGACGCCATAACATCTGCTGCTGGTACTGGAGCAGTTGGAGATGGGAAAATATTTGTTTCAACCATCGATGATGCTATCAGAATTCGCACGGGAGAATCAGGAGGAAAAACATTGAACTAGAATTAACAAAAAAACTATAATTTATTATGGAAACTACAGCACTCTTTACAGCTAATAACATTTGGATGATGATTTGTACCGCTTTGGTATTTTTCATGCACCTTGGATTTTCTTTTTTAGAAATTGGTCTTACAAGACAAAAAAACACAATCAATATTTTATTTAAAAACTTTTTCGTGCTTACCGTAGGGCTTCTTCTCTATGCAATCGGAGGGTTTAACCTTATGTACCCTGGATTTGAAGAAGGTGCCTTGGGTATCTTTAAATTTGCAGGTTTCGGAATCGCAGCTCCAGAAGGAGGAATGACCGCAGCTTATGCAGATGGAGGTTACACTTGGTGGACAGACTTCTTGTTTCAAGGGATGTTTGCAGCAACAGCAGCAACTATCGTATCTGGAGCAGTTGCAGAACGTATCAAACTTAAAAGTTTCATGATCTTTGCGATCCTATACGTAGGATTGGTCTACCCAATCATTGGATCATGGAAATGGGGTGGTGGATTTCTTGACGCAATGGGATTCTATGATTTCGCTGGATCGACATTAGTACATTCTGTAGGTGGATGGGCAGCTTTGGTAGCAATCTACTTATTAGGAGCTCGAATTGGGAAATTTGACGCAGACGGAACGTCTCGTGCAATTCCGGGACACAACCTTCCATTAGCAGCAGCAGGTGTATTGATCCTATGGTTAGGATGGTTCGGATTTAACGGTGGTTCTGTACTATCTGCTGATCCTGAATTGACATCTTTAACCCTTGTTACTACTTGTTTGGCAGCAGCAGCTGGAGGTGTATCTTCGGCAATCTTTTCGAACATTCTTTACAAAAACTTTGATTTAACTATGTTTATGAACGGTGTACTTGGTGGCCTAGTTGGTATTACAGCTGGAGCAGATCAAATGGGACCAATGGACGCAATTTTAATTGGAATCATAGCAGGTGTCATTATCGTACTTGGGATTTCATTAGTTGACAAATTAAAACTAGACGATCCAGTTGGAGCAGTTGCTGTTCACTTGATCTGTGGAATTTGGGGAACGCTTGCAGTCGGAATCTTCGGAGCAATGGCTAGTGTAGATCAATTTTTCATCCAATTGGCTGGCGTAGGTATTGTAGGTGCATTTTGTGTGGTCAGCAGCTTTGCACTACTCTATATTGTCAAATTACTTTCTGGCGGGAGCATCCGAGTTCACAAAGAAGAGGAGCTTAAAGGTCTTGATTTAGCTGAACACGGAATGGATGCCTATGCAGACTTCAGGCTGAATCAACATTAATAATACATCAATTACTCAATTTAACTATATATTATGAAAATTTTTAAAACAACAGTACTCGCATTAGCACTTTTAGCAGGATCATTAACCCATGCGCAGGATGAATCGGTTACAGAAGAAGTAGCTGTAGAAGCAACAGAGGAAAAACCTAGTTTCTCTGTTTCAGGATCTATTGACACCTACTACAGAAGCAATGATTATGCACCCTACACTTCATTTGCAAATCTTCCAGGATTTGCGCTCGGAATGGCCAACATCGTTCTTTCGTATGAAGGAGAAAAAAGTGGTTTTGTTGCCGATTTAGTATACGGCCCTCGAGGAGCAGATGCAGTTTTTAATTCGGCTGGCTCTTCAAATATTGTAAACCAACTGTATGCCTATTATAACGTGAATGATAAATTAACTTTAACCTTAGGGAATTTCAACACCTTTCTAGGATATGAAGTTATTTCTCCAGTAGCGAACTTCAACTATTCAACTTCATATATGTTCTCTTACGGACCATTTTCACACACCGGTTTTAAAGCTGATTATGCAGTTTCAGATAACGTATCTATTATGGTTGCAGTAATGAATGCCACTGATGAAACTGAGGCAGATTATTCTGATGCATCAACTTTTGGAGCACAATTAGGATTATACGGTCAATACATCAACTTCTTATCTGGTGATGACTACACTCAATTTGACTTTACTGGTGGATTCAATATTTCTGAAAAATTATTTCTTGGAATCAACGCTACCACAACAGAACTTGCTGCAGATGCTAGCTTCTCAGGTGTCGCTTTATACCCTCAGTATACTATATCAGATAGTTTTAGCCTTGGATTACGAGGAGAGATATTTAGCGAAACAAATGGTGGAGCTGGGGCTTTATACTCTGGAGCGTTATCAGGTTCTTCAGAAGATGCGGACAATACTTCCTTTACAATTACTGGGAGTTACACGAAAGGAAATTTCATCTTAAAGCCAGAATTTAGAATTGATACTGCTTCTGCAAACATCTACTCTAAAAATGCGACTGACTTCTCAGATAACTTAGCCTCTTTTGTAGTTGCTGCTATCTATGCCTTTTAGACAAAATTAAAACTTAATTGTTTGGTTTCCCCTGAGAGTTCCTGGTAGGCTCTCAGGGTTTTTTTTGATCATATTTGAATGATAAGTACGTATTCAATTTGCCAATTGCATGAGAACCAATATTTTTGTAAAAAATAATATAATGAAAAGAATCACACTGGTTATGAACTGCCCTGATCAAAAGGGGATTATTGCTGCCGTAACCAATTTCATTCATGGTAATAACGGTAATATTGTGTATATCGATCAATATGTGGATCGAGTCAACGCTATATTCTTTATGCGGGTAGAATGCGAAATCGCAGACAACCATCAAGGTATAGAGAACTTCAAAACAAATTTTATAGACTCTGTCGGAAATGAATTCCAACTCAAGATTGACATCTACCTCAACAATGCATTACCGAAAATGGCTTTATTTGTTTCAAAGTACGATCATTGTTTGTACGATATTTTAGCACGCCATCAATCGGGAGAATTAGCCGTTGAAATTCCATTTATATTAAGCAACCATAATGATTTAAAAAGCATTGCTGATCGATTTGATATTCCTTTCTACCATGTATCGGTGACCAAAGAGAATAAAAAGGAAGCAGAGCAAAAACAATTGGAACTACTTCAAGAACATCAAGTTGATTTTATTGTGCTAGCACGTTATATGCAAATTATTTCCAAAGACTTAATTCAGCATTACCCCAATAAGATCATCAACATTCATCACTCCTTTTTACCTGCATTTCCGGGAGCAAAACCCTATCACTCTGCCTACGAACGAGGAGTAAAAATTATTGGTGCAACAAGCCACTATGTGACTGAGGAGCTTGATGCTGGGCCTATCATTGAGCAAAACACAACCCATGTCTCGCACCTAAACTCTATTGATGACTTCATAGCCAAAGGGAGGGATTTAGAGCGTATAGTACTATCTAAAGCACTACAGCTACATGTTGCACGCAAAGTGATGGTCTATCAAAATAAAACGGTAGTATTTTCTTAAGTACTAGATGGTCTTAAGGAAGTTAATGGTCAAGTCATTAAACTTATTAGGCTGCTCAACATTGACTACATGCCCACAATTAGGAATTACTTGCAGTTGCGAAAACTGTTGATGATTTACTACCTCTTTTACAGAAGGCAAGAACATATAATCCTCTGCTCCCATTACATAAAGTGTAGGAATCGTGACCTCAGCTTGTCTAAAGAATTTGAGTAAGGGTATTACTTCTCCAGTAAGTTTGAACCAGCGAATGAACTCTTTTTGGTATAACTTTTTAGCTTCTCGAATGAATACGTGTCGAGACTCTTTATGATTTCTATTGGGCATCATAATAATAGCAAACACCTTATATATCCACATATACGGAACAATAGATTTGGTCATATTCCCTAAGAAAATAAGAATTCGAGAGCGAACACTAAATTTCAAAATTGCACCACCCATGGTCATACTCACAACACGTTTAGGCTGCATTTCTGCAATCTGACGTATTAATATTGTCCCTAAAGAAATTCCAATAAAATGAGATTTTTCAATCTTTTCATGGTCCAAAACCTCAATGATATCGTCCGCTATAGCGTTGAATGTGTACGCTTCTTTTGCAGACATCAATAAGTTAGTCTTGGATGCACCGTGCCCTCTTAAATCAATAAGAAGTAAGTTGAAAAATTTAGAAAAGCTTCGAATCTGTTTAAACCATATCGTAGAGCTTCCACCAGCTCCATGAACAAAAGTGACCCAAGGGGCAGCGTCATTCGATCGATAAAGCGTATAGTTTAGCATGAAATGAATCCTTTTTCTTCTAAAATAGTTTGCATTTGTGCTTGCAAATCATGAGCAGCACTAGCTGCTGCTGCTGCATAGTCTTTTTCTCGTGACGCATAAATTATTCCACGAGATGAGTTTACCAAAAGTCCAACATCATCCGAAAGTCCATTTTCTGCAACATCAATTAGGCTTCCGCCCTGTGCTCCCACTCCGGGGATCAGTAAAAAAGAATTTGGTATTAGTGTTCTGATGTTTTTTAAAGCTGAAGCCTTAGTTGCCCCAACAACATACATCAAACGTTCAGAACCTTTCCACTGTGTACTGGTTTGTATTACTTTTTCATAGAGCATTTGTCCCCCAACTTCTTGAGTTTGGAAATCAGATGAACCTGCATTGGAAGTCAATGCCAGTACAATAGCATATTTCTCATCAAAACTTAAAAAAGGCTCAACCGAATCTTTCCCCATATAGGGTGCTACTGTAATCGAATCGAAACTATAAGTTTCGTAATAGGCTTTTGCATATCGAGTAGCTGTATTCCCTATATCACCTCGTTTTGCATCGGCAATAGTAAAAATCTCAGGATGGTTTTCATTGAGATAATCCATCACTCTTTTCAAAGAGATCATTCCGTCAGGCCCGTAAGTTTCAAAGAATGCAATGTTGGGTTTGTAGGCAACTGCATAAGCTGCTGTTGCATCGATAATAGCTTTAGAGAACTCAAACAAAGGATCTGCCATTGTTTTAATGTGCTCTGGAACCTTATCCAAATCAACATCTAAGCCAACACATAAAAATGATTTCTTAAGAAGTATCTGCTCTTTTAAAGTTGCTATTTTCATAGGTTATAATACTTCTCCAGCCTCCTTAAGTTTTTCGGTGTTCTGGTATAAGTGTAACTCGTCTATTATTTTTTGAACGTCCCCGTTGATGATGTTTTGTAAATCATATAGTGTAAGACCAATTCGGTGATCCGTTACTCTTCCTTGAGGATAGTTATAGGTTCTGATTTTCGCCGAACGGTCTCCAGAAGAAACTAGCGAATTTCTTTTCTGAGAATCAGCTGCAAGTTTCTTGGCCAACTCCATTTCGTATAAACGCGAACGAAGTACTTTTAAGGCTTTATCTTTATTTTTATGTTGTGACTTCTGATCTTGACATTGCGCCACAATACCTGTAGGCTCATGTGTTAATCTGACCGCAGAATAGGTTGTGTTTACGGACTGTCCACCAGGACCAGACGAACAGAAATAATCTACTCGAACTTCGTTCATATTCACCTCAACATCAAACTCTTCTGCTTCTGGCAAAACCATGACAGTAGCAGCAGATGTATGAACCCTACCTTGAGTTTCTGTCTGTGGAACTCGTTGCACGCGATGTACACCTGATTCAAATTTCATAACACCGTATACATCGTCTCCAGAGGCTTCAAAAATAATCTCTTTAAAACCACCCGCTGTACCTTCACTACTATCAACCAAACTGACATTCCATCCTTTATCTTGACAAAATTTAGAATACATTCGGTATAAGTCACCTGCAAAAATACTGGCTTCATCTCCACCAGTTCCGGCACGGATTTCAACTACAACATTTTTAGAATCTTCAGGATCCTTGGGAATTAATAAAAACTTGATGTCTTCTTCTAATGCAGGAAGTTGTCCTTTGGCATCATCCATTTGCATTTTTGCCATTTCAACCATTTCTGCATCGGAGGCGTCTTTTATAATCTCTTCGGCTTCGGCAATGTTTGCCATCAAGGCCTTATACTCTTCTCCTTTTTCAGTCAAAATTCTCAAATCCTTGTACTCTTTATTGAGCTGAACATACTGCTTCTGATCCGAAATAATATCGGGTTGAATAATCAAGTCGGAGACTTCATCAAAACGCTGCTGAATGATTTGTAGTTTTTCGATCATAAGTTGGTAATCTATATGGTAAAATTACTACTTTTTAAATAAATAAGAAGTGTATTAGTCCAAAACAAAACTGAAGCCAGTAGCGATGCTAAAAGCAGAAAGCCCATCACTTCTTTGATAATTCTGAAATCGCAGACTAATGCTTTTCAAAGACAGTTTCCAAAGGTTATACTTTGACAGAACATCGGTATACACCAACGCTCCTCCAATTTGGTGGCTTGAAAAAGCAGATAAATCGTAATCTGAAGTATAAAAATCTTGGGTAGATAGGTGCTGTTCGTAGGGAGCAAAATAATCTGCAGCTGTCTGATCGTAGTATCGGTAACTAGGTGTTAGCTTCCAGTTTAAATTGAATTTTATTGGAAGTTCTAACTGAAAAGTATTCGAATTTACCCCCCAATCATCTGCGTATCTTCTGACATAGGAGCGAACAACAAGGTATTCGTTTACATAATAGTTCAAACGCATTCCAAAGGGATATTTAAATCGATTGCGAGGCAAACGCTCAATATCGTCAGCTAAATGAAACACATCGGTATTGGATGAATCTTGATAGTTGACAATACTGCTTCTGTTTCCGATATAAAAATTTGCTTGATCAGCAAAATATACTCGCTGTAAGGGGTTTGCGAGCCAACCTTGTTGTTTTACTAAATCCAAAAACACAGAGAACTGAGAACGCTTACTTAAAATTTGAGAAAATCCTAGTGAAACTGCGTAGGAGTTTCTATTGACATCATCAATGGGGCTAAAATTAGAAGGAAGGTAACTCGCAACACTGTTCCCGTCTTTGTCAATGACACTAACTCCAGAAAAATAACTTTGATTATTGGTTAGGAAATTTACGCCGTATAAATCAAATTCGTGAATTTCAGTCGGAATAATCGGTTTCCACTGATCCAAATACACTTGCGCCTTTAAACTAAGTTCTGTGTTTTTTTCATTCCACAGTTGTGTAAAGCCGCCACCAAAACCAAAGGATTGATAATCGTATTCAAATGAAGTACCGATATTCGAAGACCAATAGCGGTTTCGATCTTCTGTAGCATGAACATAGGAAAAGTTAATTGAGGTCAACACATCTTTTCTAGACGCGCCAGAAGAAGCTACCCATGGGGTTCCTTTTGGACTATTACCGCCACCACTTCCATCTCCATTGCCAGACTGAACCGCCCCTCTCCCACTCGAAGCAGCAGTATTAAACGGGTTTCCATTACTAGAACTAGCGGAAGTGTAAGCCGATATTCCAACATCAGCAGTAAGCACATCATCTTCATTCAATGGAATACGGACTACAACAGATGGGGCAATATTTTGTAAATCTTCATTTCCAATTCCACCAGTAACGGCTGCATGTGTTCCTTCTTGCTCGTAATACCCGAGGAGAACATCTATTTCAATGGATTCCAAAACCTTTTTTTTATAAACCTGTGTACTATCTTGTTGCGCATAGGTAACAAAACCTAAGCTCATAAAAACAACACAAAATGTCTTTTTAATTACATCCACAACCGCCACCAGTTTTACCACCATTAGCGCCTGCAGCTGCTTCTCTATAGATATGAAAAGTAGTTTCAAAACGTTCCGATAACGGAGCCTTCAATGCCATATCTGCATCGTTTAAAAAAACCTTATTATATTCCTTCACAGCAACACAACTTGTACTCGAAACAAGTACAAGAACAAATATTAAGAATGTTTTAATTTTTTTCAATTTGTATGTTTTTAGATCGGTGAATAATTCCTTTATCATCAATCAGAATAGCTTCTGTATTGGGCAACTGATCAATTAAAAACAAACCAGACTCAACGCCCATCACAAAAGTTGCCGTTGCCAAAGCGTCGGCAAGTTCTGTCTTAGAAGCAAATATAGTACAACTTATGATTCCATTGGATGGAATTCCTGTTCTTGGATCGATTATATGACTGTATCGTTTCCCATCGATGCGAATGAATTTTTCATAATTCCCCGAAGTAACTACTGCATTGTGTTCTAACGAAAACCATGAAAACACTTTTTCTTTATTCATTGGGTTTATAATTCCAATGGTCCAGGGAGACCCATCGGGTTGCGTACCCCAGGTATTCATGTCTCCAGAAGCATTGATGATTCCGCCTTCAACTCCACGCGCTACAAGCAGTTGTTTTGCACGATCTGCAGCATAACCCTTACCGATTGCCCCAAAGCCAATTTTCATTCCTTTTTGTGGAAGAAAAACAGTCGATTGTTCTTTGTTCAATTGCACTTGATTATACCCAATTTTAGAAACGGATGCCTCAATCAAATCTGCGTCTGGCATTACAGCGTCACTTCCATCGAATTTCCAAATCTGATCTACTGCAGCAAAAGTAAGGTCAAAAGCACCCGATGTGATTTTAGAAATTTGCTGGGATCGATCGATTAAATCCCAAAGCTCTTTAGACACTTCGACTGGCATAATCCCAGCATTTTGGTTTATGCTTGAAGTTTCAGAGTTGCTGTTCCAAGAAGAAATCAGTAATTCTATCCGTTCAATTTCATTCTTCGCAGTTGCGATATGCTCGTGTGCTTCAGCTTTATCATGTGCCACAACGGTCAATTCAAAAGCAGATCCCATAAGAGTATAGGATTCCGTAAAAAGCTCTTGTGCATTCAAAAATGAAATAGCCAAGGTTATGTTTACAAAAAAAAGCACTTTAGACTTCACGTTACAACTGTTCTATCAATGCAATATAAGCTTCAGGAGTTAATTTTTCGTACCCCAACTGCCCTTTAACTTTTCCTTTAGCACCTAGAACAACAACCAAGGGAAAATACCCCTTAGAGTTGTATTCTGAGGCCAAACGGTCATTCAATTTTTGAATCGTTTCTGATAGTTTGTTTTTCTTTCTTTTTGGAAAATCCGCTCTAAAAAGAACATAATATTGCTCCGCATATTGTGTAAAAGATGGGCTTTCCCAGATTTCTTTTTCCAACTTAATACAAGGAATACACCAATCTGATCCTGAAAAAACTAAAATTAGTTTCTTGTTGGCTTGCTCTGCTTCTACCTTAGCAATATCCCAATCTGTTCGCCAATCTTGAGCAGAAAGTCGAGCAGTATTTAGAGATAAAATGAATACAATTAAAAGAAAATGTTTCATTTAGTTGGAGGTTGAACGTTCGTAAGCAAATCCTCCGGCTCTTCCAGTTGCCCAAGAAGTTAGCTTAATGGAAATATACACATCATCCGCTATTAAATGAAGTACCATATTTTGACCAACTACATCCTTTGGCTTCCCACCTGTAGCAGCTCTGAATGGCTCAAAAGTTAAATTTGCAATATCATTCACAGTTCCTAGTGCCCATTCCGTACCTGCGGGACTCACACTACTATTGGCAGCACTTTCTGTTACAATATTATAAATTTGCCCTCCAGTATTTCCTCTAGTAATTTTCACATTATCCGTTATAGCGTCTTGTTGGGATGCTAGAGTTGGATCACCACCACTACTTTTATTAAAGGTCAACGTAGCACCAGTCCAAATTGTAAAACCAGCATCTACTTCATCGACATCAGTAAGTGTAATCGTGACTGTCACATCTTCCGAAACACTTCCAGAAGAAACACGAATATTTGCTGTCAGGCTTTGTACGGTTTCAAAATCAAAGAGAGCCGCATCTGCAACCGTAACTGCGCCAGTAGAAGCGTTTATAGTCAATGCGCCAGCAACACTCTGAGAAACCAAGCTAAATTGAAGAGAGCCTGTATTTACGGAAGCTTCAATTGTTCCTAAAGAAGCGCCAGCTTCTGGATTTTCAGCAATTGTAGCTGTTAAATCTGATGCAGTGATAACGGTTTGAATGGATTCCGCCACATCCAAAAGTGAAATGGTAACTGTAATATTCTCCGAGACACTACCCGAAGTAATACTAACAATTGCTGTCAGGCTTTGTACAGTTTCAAAATCAAAGAGAGCCGCATCTGCAACCGTAACTGCGCCAGTAGAAGCATTTAAAGCCAATGCGCCAGCAACACTCTGAGAAACTAAACTAAATTGAAGAGAACCTGTATTTACCGTAGCTTCAATTGTTCCTAAAGAAGCGCCAGCTTCTGGATTTTCATCGATGGAAACTGATAAGTCAGATGCTGTAATAACGGTAGCAATTGATTCCTCCACATCCAAAAGTGAAATGGTAACTGTAACATTCTTCGAGACACTACCTGAAGTAATACTAACAATTGCTGTTAGGCTTTGTACAGTTTCAAAATCAAAAAGAGCGGCATCCGCAATAGCTACAACACCAGTAGAAGCGTTTACAGTCAATGCACCATCGGTACTCTGAGAAACTAAACTAAATTGAAGAGAGCCTGTATTTACCGAAGCTTCAATTGTTCCTAAAGAAGCGCCAGCTTCTGGATTTTCATCGATGGAAACTGATAAGTCAGATGCTGTAATAACCGTAGCAATTGATTCATCCACATCGGTAAGCGTAATGGTAACAGTAATATCTTCCGTAACATTTCCAGCAGAAACACGAATATTCGCTGTTAGGCTTTGTACAGTTTCAAAATCAAAAAGCGTCGCATCTGCAACTGTAACTGCGCCAGAAGAAGCATTTATAGCCAATGCACCTGCCACACTCTGGGAAGTTAAACTATATTGAAGAGAACCTGAGCTAACCGAAGCTTGAACTGTTCCAAGAGTGGCACCCGCTTCAGGGTTTTCTGGAGTAGTAGCTGCTAGATTTGCAGCAGTTATAACAACAGCAACTGGGGCTGGTGTTACCGTTTGAACATCATCATCATCTCCATCACCACCACAACTAAAAAGCAGAAGTAAACTAAATAACGAAATCAATCTAAATCTTTTGTTCAGGAAATGTGTTTTCATTGCGATAGTATTTTCTAATTAATATAGTCGTATCAAAAAGAGTACCAAGCTACTTAGCTGTATTGATACAAACCATGTGAACTGCTAATGGTTAACTCTTTTTTATTGGAAGCCTCTACTCTACCAACAATTTGAGCTGGTACATTAAAGGATTCAGATATTGTAATAATTTCGTTGGCAAGCTCAGGTGCAACGTACAACTCCATTCGGTGACCCATATTGAAAACCTCGTACATTTCTTTCCAAGAAGTATTCGATTCTTCTTGAATCATTTTGAATAAAGGTGGAGTTTCAAATAAATTATCTTTGATCACGTGCAAGGCGTCAATGAAATGTAAAATTTTTGTTTGCGCTCCTCCACTACAATGTACCATCCCGTGAAGTTGGTTTTTATCTACAGTATCCATTATTTTCTGAATAATAGGCGCATAGGTTCTTGT